>Ga0307378_10001892_pt1 | contig 33106 bp, 51 predicted proteins | sample UN1MG_FD_202238 | JGI IMG/M metagenome (GOLD analysis project Ga0307378, IMG submission 202238) | Soil microbial communities from Risofladan, Vaasa, Finland - UN-1 | ecosystem: Environmental > Terrestrial > Soil > Coastal area > Acid sulfate soil | place: Finland: Risofladan, Vaasa | collected... | reverse complement strand
AAGTTCGGAGCCGGGTTTTCCGGCGCGCTGGACAAGGCGTTCGATGGGAAACCCCAAGTGAGTTACCGTGAGTGGTTCAACTTGAAAGACCACTGCGGTGTCGAGTTCGCGTTGGGTGAGTCCATCACGTTCAGGGTTGCGCCAGACATCTTCGTTGCGCACATGCTCTGCCAGCAGGGTGTTGGGACCAGCAAGCGCCGAATCAGCTACACCTACCTGACGCTGTGCTTGGTGCGCGTGTTCCAGAGCGCCAGCAAGATGAACTGCTCAGTCCACATGCCACGAATCGGCTCAGGTCTGGCGGGCGGCGACTGGCAGAAGATCAAAGAGAAGATTGCATCCGTCCACGAAGAGATGGGGTGCAAGTTCGACGTTTTCATTTACACGCTGGAGTAGCCATGCGAGTCAAGAAGGCACCGAAGACATACGAGGTCAATGACCAGTACGCGAGCGTGTTCCTCGCGGGCTTCACTGAGATGAGTGCCAGTCCGGCTCAAGAGAAGAAGGTCATCGCTGCCCTTGAGAGCCGAAAGGGTTTGATTCTGAATCCCCGGCGCGACGACATCGACGCCTCGTGGAAAGCATCCATCGACAACGAGCCCTTTCGTGCGCAGGTCGAGTGGGAACTTGGTGCGCTGGAATTGGCCAGCCTGATCTTTATGTACCTGTCGCCGGAAGCGCAGTCGCCGGTCACAATGATCTGCTTCGGGATGTACGCGCAGACTGGCAAGATGGTCGTGTGCTGCCCGGAAGGATTCTGGCGCAAGGGCAACATCGAAATCGTGAGTTCGCTGTACGGGGTTGAGGTATTCACGGAACTGGACCCCGCAATCGAGGAACTTCAAAACCGGGTGGACCACCATGAAGCCTGAAGACAAGACTCCCAAGTTTATTGCTGTCTCTGGACACTTTCAGAGCGGCAAGGATTCCGTTGGACAGATGATCGTTGAGGAACTTGCGAAGATCGGCAAGCACGCTCAGATCATCAAGTTTGCTGATGGCGTGCGCGAGATTGCCAAGACCTACTTCAAGTGGGACGGCAACAAGGACGCTGACTTCACTGACGACCGCACACGCGACCCTGCTGGCTGGAAGAACTACATCGGTGGGCGAACGCTGTTGCAGGGCATCGGGCATTCCTACCGAGAGACCGCTGGCAAAGACTTCTGGATCAGGCAGGTCGAGCGAGGGATGACCGAGCCTGACACTCTCTACGTTGTCACTGACTTGCGCTACCTGAACGAAGCGCAGTGGGTGCGCGGAACAGGCGGCGCGATCATCAAGGTTCACCGTGACGGTTTCGAGGGGGACAGCCACCCATCCGAGACGGAGATGGATACGCCGGAACTTGAGGAACTGGTGAACACTCGCATCTACAACAACCACAGCCTTGACTTCCTGCGCGACACCACCATCACGATGCTTGAGAAGCACAACCTGATTTAGATTTGTGTTGACTCATCCTTTCCCGTGTGCTACAATGCGGGGACGTAATCACTTTCGGAGAGAGTCGTGAAGAAGGAAGAAATGGAAGCGGTCATCCAGAAGATCGTGAAGGGCTGGAAGAAGACGGGCTACCTCAAACCATCACCGGTCATCAGGGCGTGCCTCTACATGCACCTGAAGGAAGAGGTCGCAAGCCCGTGCATCTTCGACACCATTCTCAGCACGTTCACCAAGGTTCCTGAGAAGGGGCGCGGCTGGTTCATCCGGCGCGTCATGGAAGTCGGTAAGGAAGTCTTCGGTGACGAGGCGTGTTTGAAGACTGCCGGGGTGTACTACCACATCAAGCGTGAGAGCAAGGATACGCGCTGGAAGGTCGGCGTTGCCATGATCGAGCGTTACTGGCTGGGGAAGGAAGGCAATGCTCAAGAAGGATGAGATGCAGGAAGCTGTTGATGCTTACCTGAAAGACGCGAAGAGGGGGAAGATCGGGGGACCATTCGTGGTTGCCCGCTTCGCTGCTGAAATCCTGCACAGCCGGGAACGCCTGCTCACGCACCAGAATCTATTCGTCCGTTTCATTCCAGAGAAGGCTCACAAGTGGCTCGCGGGCTACCTGATGCGCGGGTGTTTGGAGACGTGGGGCAAGGAAGCCTGCGAAGAGTGCATCGGCAGACAGGCGGACAAGACACCGCTATCTGGCTACGAGAAGGAGCACGCCACGATGGTGCGGATGATGAAGTGGTACTGGATCAAGAACACGGAGAAGGTGGATGCCTGACCTGTTCACACCAGAAGGCTACGAGAAGTGCCTGAGAAGCGGCTACTGCTGCAAGAAGGCAACTTGTGTCGCTGGACGTGCGAACGGGGCTCCAGCGGTCGGCTGCACGTTCCTGAAGGGCACTAAGCCGGGGGAGTATAGCTGCCAGTTGGTTGCAGAGGGCAAGGTGAGCCATGATGACCTTGCCATTGGTGGCGGGTGTTGCTCACCCATGAACACGGACCACCGGACACTCGCCAGAAAGCTGATCGGATAGAACCCACAGTTGAAGCACCTTTGAAGCCCGAAGAAATTCGGGCATTTTCCGGTTTACTCTGTTGACTATCCTTTTGTGTGGGGTATACTTCTACTGTGTGAGGGAGAGGGGCTGAGGCCCGGAAAGGGAAGGTGCGCCATGCAGAAGAAGATCGTCAGTTTGAAGATCAAGTTGTTGTTGGGGGTGGTCGTGGGGGCCAAGGTTGCGAGTGCTATCCAGAAGGCTGCCAGCAAGGCGACAGGCAGCATTGCGGATGACACCTATCGCGCCTACCAGACGCTTCATGGGTTGAGTGTGATAGGCACAGCGTTGTCTCGGGTTATTCCGGTTTAGTTGTTGACTACGCTTTCCTGTGGGGTATACTAAGTACGTGAGAGGGAAGGGCTTCGGCCCGGAAAGACAAGGTGTGCTATGCGCAAACAAGGCTTCCAGATGGCGACAGACGGGATCGAAATGATGGGCACAATCAAGCGCGCAGTGCGTGTGGCTCTGACCACGGGGGCGAAGACCCTCAAGGACATCCAGCAGGCAACTAAAGAGACGTTGGGTGACTTGGTAGCAAACACCCTGACGCTCTACACGGCTGCGAATCAGATGATTCAAGACGGCGACGTAATCAAGCGTGATAACGAGTACGCGCTGTTCTAAGGCTCCAAAACCCAAAGAAAGAAGGTGTGCTGTGACCAACAATAACTTCACCAAGGTTCAGGAAGACCGACTCAAGGCTGCGCGTAAGGCTCGCAAGGCCGACTACGACGACGAGTTCTCTGCGTTGGAGAACTACTTGGCGCTCTTCGAAAATGAAGACGCTGAGGTTGACGAGGAAGAGTTGGCTTTCGCGTGATCCATGTTGACTCTTTCTTTCCTGTGGGGTATACTACAGGCGTGAGAGGAAGGTGTGTGATGACGACTACCACCAAAACCAAAACCCGCCAGACTGAGAAAAGCTTCACCGTGGGTAGCGAGCGCTACACCGGTACGGCTTACGCCTTGGTGGGAACCTACTTCTACGGCTACGGGGCGCGCTACGTGACTGGCTACGCCACAGTGGAAGAGGCAGACGCCTACGAGTCCTACCGTGCGGCTCAGGGTCACACGACCGTGCGCTACATGCCTGACGGTGAATAGTGCGAAAGCGCTTTCGCGGAGAGTCCCATGAAAAATCGAATTGAAAGCATCGGCTTCGGGAAAAGTCTCCCCGGTCATCCCGATTCCAACTACATGACGCGCATCCTGTTTGCGGAAGAACCGCCCAAAGCGGTTGTTCAGGCGTTGTCCAATGTGCTGGCAAGTGCGCACCCCGTTGAGGTAGACCACGACGGCAAGCGCGTCACAGTGCGCACGAACGGAGCCAATGGTGAGAACAAGTTGCGCCTCGCCAAGCAGGCTTTGCACCGTGTTGGCTTTCAGCGCTTTGATGAAGCGTTCCCCGGTGAGGAAAAGGGGCAGCTTGATCGGCTGTTCGGCTGCGATGCGGAACGCTTTGATTTTCAGATTTCAGTTGACTAACTTTTGTTGTGTGCTATAATCAGCGCACAACTTTTTATCAACCAAAGAGAGCGAGGGGCTATGAGCGACTTTGAAACGTACCTTGACCGGATGGTGGAGCGGGCGAAGAAACAGATTGATCCAGCGGCTATCACCAAGATGGTCACTGAGCAGACGGCGATTGTCGAGAATCTGAAGCCGTTGATGGTAGCGCTGCATGAGAAGCTTGGCGGGTACGACACCGGCAAGGCACTCAAGCGGATCATGCGCTACAACAAGCTGAGCGTCGAACAGCTTCTCCAGATCATTCTGGAGTACGAAGCAGGCAAGAAGGAAGAACTCAGCTACGACGAACGCTGGCTGCGCATGGATGCGGCGGCAGTTGCGCTGTACGAGAAGAACAAGTCCGAAATCAACTTCACGCCCTACGCTCAACTTCTGGCAGAGAAGGAAGCCAAGCAAGCAGCGGATCAGGCTGAATGGGACGCGCAGGAAGAAGCCAACGACGAGGACGAGGACGAGGACGAGGGCGACTACTAGACCGAAGCCAATGGGCCAGAGCGGGATTCGCTGCTCTGGCCTTTCTCTACAAAAGGTAGACGATGACTGAGTACAAGTGGTTGTACGAAGACGGCGAAGTGTGCGCGTGTGATAGCTGTGAAGCAGTCGCTCCACTACTTCCATGCGCAGACCGCAGCATCATCACTGGAAAGACTACGGACTACAAGTTCTGTGAGGCGTGCGCTAAGACGTATGCCGGTAACGCGAGGATTTACGGATCATCCCAATATCCGCATGGTGCCGTGATGCAGCACTGTTGCAGGTTATACAACATGCTGCTGGACAAGCTGACAGGACGTGAGCCACCACCAGAGGAAAAGACTGATGGCTGAGTGGGGCACCAAGGAAGAGAAGTTCAACCGCTTCTGCATCGTCGCGCAGTTCCATCGGTTCTGCTATTACGTCAAGAGCGACCCGATTGTGCCGGATGCCGAATACGACGAACTGGAGCGCTTCATTGCGCTTCTTGAGGAACGGAATCCAGAGCTTCGCAGTCGGTTTTCGCCCACCAAGACGGTAGGCTCGTCAAAGGTCGAAGACTACCCAAGGTACTTTGCCCGTTGGTACGATGGTGTGAGAGCCGGGGAGTCTCCCAGCAAAGCGTGGCGTGTCACGCTGCCAGAGAAGTGGAAAGATCGTATTCGTCAGCAATCGAAATGAGCAAGGGAATCCTATGAACCAGTACGGCACAATCTGCTACGACTTTGATGGCGTGATCCACAGCTATCAGCAGGGCTGGACCGGTCACGACAAGATTTCAGACCCGCCGACTCCCGGCGCAATCGCTCACCTGAAGATGATGCTCGACAGCGAGTTCAACATCGCGATCTTCAGCGTTCGCAGCGAGACCGAAGACGGACGTGACGCCATTCGCCACTGGCTCACCAAGAACGGCATGACCAACGAGGAAGCCGAGAAGATCGAACTCCCCACCGACAAGCCGAAGGCACTGCTCTATGTCGATGACCGTGCCTACCTGTTCACTGGAGCGAACTGGCCGACACTCGACTTCATCCGCGTGTACCACCCGTGGAACCGCGACGAGAACCACCAGTATCTAGCCCCCGAAGACCGCGACACGATGGTGTTACCTAAGAAGCCCAAGACTGGACCGATGCGGTTTGGTTTGGATTGGCGTGGACTGTTCATTCGCGGTAAGGATGCCCGCAAGTTTGAACTTGCCGTGCGCGCCTTGCTCATGGACCCGGAGCGCGTTGCCAAGGATGGCGAAGTGCGCGAGACCATCAACCAGTTGCTCAGCCTGATGCAACACACCGACGAGCAGGAAATCGCCAACGGTGCTCTCCAGCAGATGATGGAATTCCAGAAGGCTCGTGAAGGAAAGGAAGCTGTTTCCCAATGACTGTGACGACCAAGTACGCTGAGAACCTTGCCAAGTTTGAACTGTTCCATGCGGAGAACCCCCATGTGGCTGACGAGCTTGAGAAGCTTGCCTTGCGCCTTATGGGACGCGGGACAGAGGTTTACTCCATCGCTGGCCTGTTCGAAGTCCTGCGATTCCGCAGGGCACTCAGGACTACCACCGGGGTCAACGACAATTTCAAGCTGTGCAACAACCACAAGCCTTTCTACGCCCGCTACCTGATGAAGCAGAACCCGCAGCTTGATGGGTTCTTCGTCGTCAAGGAGCAATGCACCAAGGGCAAGGTGGCGTTTGTTGAGAGCGTCTACGCCTAATTTTCACCCTATTTTTGTTGACACACCCTTTCCTGTGGGTTATACTACAGTCGTGAAAGGAAGGGTGTGCTATGACCGAAACCATCAACGTCACCAAGGCTCAGGAAATCCTCAACGCCCACCGCGCCAAGGGCAACGGTAGAATCTTCACCGTTACCTTCATCAAGCGCACGACCGGCGAGACCCGCGTGATGAACGCCCGCTTCGCTGTGAAGAAGCACCTGAAGGGCGGGGAGCGCGCCTACGACTTCGAAAAGAAGAACGTCATTGGCGTCTTCGATGTCCAGAAGGGTGGCTACCGCGTCATCAGCGTGGAAGGCATCACCGGCATGAAGGTCGATGGCAACGAGTACGAAGTGAAAGCTTCTTGACTTCACTGTTGACACACGCTTTCCTGTGGGGTATACTGGAAGCGTGAGAGGGAACGAGAGGAAGGTGTCCTGTGACTACTGAGACCAAACGAACCAAAGAAGAATACATGGCAGTCGCTAACACGATTGCGAAGCAGATCGGCGGCGGGGCGCTCTACATGATCGGTGCCCGCAACAAGATCGGCTTCAACGAAAAGATGGGCGGGCTCATGTTCAAGACCATGAAGGTCGCGAAGGGGAACGCCAACTTCGTCAAGATCACTCTGGCTTACGATGACACCTACGACGTGAAGTTCAGCTACATCTACGGGATGAAGGAAAAGGTCATCACGGAACTTGAAGGCGTCTACTTCGACCAGCTTCGTTCGCTGATCGAGAAGTACACGGGGCTCTACACCAAACTCTAAGCGCGAAATCGCTTTCGCGGAAAGGCACCAGCCATGATCTTTGAGAACAACATGGTCAAGAACGAGCGCGAGACAGTTATGACGCTCGGCAAGGCGACGGTCTTCCTCAAGAACGAGTTCTTTGGGAACATCAACAAGGTTGAGGTCAAAGACCTTGAGATCAAGAAGGGCAAGTACGCTCAGTACGATGAAGCCTATTACCTGACGTTCGTTCCGAAGGGCAAGCGCAAGCGTCGTGGCACTGTGGTCTACGGAAGGTTCGCCTTCGTGCTGGTGCTGGAAGGCCAGAACAAAGAACTGACGCCGATGAGCATGTTCGGCGCGGCAGAGGAAGGGAACACTCCCGGCGTGACAATCAAGAAAAGCCGGTTCACTGCCTTTGACGATGGGTTCGTTACGGAGTTCGTAGCTGCCTACCTTGGATTCAAGAAGATGACCGGCGAGGAAGCCGCGTTCAGCGTGGGAGCGAACGAAGTCATCGAGAAGATCAATGCTGCCTGACCTCTCTCACACACCTTCTGCGGTCAGGCACAGGGGGCAGGGAAACCTGCCCTCTACTTTTCTTTTGCTGTTGACAATCTTTTCATGTGTGGTTATAATGAACACGCTGGGTTCTCTCCCGGCAGAAAGGTAGGGGCATCATGGTTTATCGCACGCGAGAGCCTGAGAAGGTGACTGTGGTAGAGGAAGCAAAAGTCGGGGACTTCACTGTTCAGGTGTTTCTGGACCTTGAAGACGGCGAGGCGTTCTACCGCATCTTGGATGCCACAGGACAACTGGTGGTGTACGAGACCGTAGAGGATGGGAAGGACTACCCTATGGATGCCGCTCAGGTCGGTCAGGACATGATCGACAAGCGCAACCATAACCGCTTCGGTTAGTCTTCTAACCACTGCTGTTGCCATCCTTCGTGAAAGGGAAGGTGCGCTATGAGGCTTTACACTGAACTTGAGCTTTACCGTTTCTACGACGAGTCTGACGAGTCGTTCTACACAGAGACCAGCGCCGACCGCAAAGCACTGGAGACGATGCTGGCCGAAGGCAAGGCCAAGTACACCGCTCAGGGCTACGAGGTAGACGAAGACGATGGTGATTCGGTCTGCATGAAGAAAGAAACCGATGAGGAAGGTCGTCAGTACGCCTACCTAAGCATCAAGCAGATTGACAGTACCACGGTCGGGGAACACTACGCCGACGACATCCGCGATTCACAACTGGACCGATAGCCGCGACACTCGTTAGACTTCTCAAGTCTGACGGGTGTTGTTCTATCTGGAGAACAGGGAATGGCTGGAATCAAGGTTCAGGTAGCGCTTACTACTGTGTGGGCGCGCAAGGCGGCTGAGGCTATTCAGGGCGGCATTACCCTGTCGCAACCAACCGACGACGAAGTACGCCTGTTCGGTCATGCCCTGAGCCAGTCCTACATTAGTCGCTACGAGATGTCGGACCTGTGCGGTTTTCTCGACAGGTTTGTTCGTGATTTGGACAGGGAAATCATTCAGTGGAACATGACCATTTCTAAGATGGTATCCAAAGAGGACGAGACCCGGCGAGAGCAGTCGGCTTCGATCATGCGGTTTAGAATTGAGACCAAGAAGCAGGCAATGGTCTTGCGGCGAGAAGTAATCGAGGCGCTGGCGTTGTCGAGCGAAGTGAACCCGATCTTTGAGAAGTATTTTAGAACCCCAACACAGGTGGTGCTGTAATGACGAGAAGCCCGAAGGAAGTTGGAGAGCGTATGGCGGAACTGCATCGCCTGCGGAACAACGTGGTCAAGGCTGTGCGGAAGATTGAGGCCGACCTTCCGCATGACGATAAGTACCAAGACTTGCATCAGGCGCTCCATGACTTGGACGAAGTTCAGAAGGACACATGAACCGCTATCTATTCAAGGTCTACATCAATGGGGACTTCAGGGGAGTTATTGCGGCGTCTTGCCATGATAACGCTGTGAGCGTGGTCCGCAGAACTTACATCACGATCAACACTGATGCGGTTGAGGTCATTCGGTTCACCAAGGTAGCGTGACGAAAGCGCTTTCGTCGGAAAGCAGTTGACCGATTCTTTCTAAGCAGATGAGATAGCGTCTTCGGAAGAACGGCACCAATCCACGGAGATGTTATGGCTGGTGAAATTGACCCAAACCTGATTGGCGCTGTTATCAACGCGCTGCCTGTGGACAAGATGATCCTTGCTCCGCTGATGGCTGTCATCAAGGCTCAGACGAGCGCGAGCAAGCAGTACGTTGACTTCATTATGAATGTCGGGATCAAGGACGGCAAAGCCGTCATGGTGGCGTTCGATTACGACGAGACCCTGACCAACGAGAAGGGTGAAGTCACCGGCATACACAAGAAGACGATCCGCGTTCCGCTGCTGGCAGTGGTCACTCACCCGAACGTCAACGTCAAGGAAGCCAACGTCGCGTTTGAACTGACAATCACTCAGAGCGCATCGTCAAGCAGCGCGACTGAGGGTAAGGGCGGATTCAAGGCTACGCTTGGCTGGGGGCCATTCAGCGTCAGCGTTCATGGCAGCGTGAGCCATAAGACAGAGCAGACACGCAAGACGGATACCCGTGCGAAGTATAGCTTCGATGTGAAGATGGAGCGCGAGGGTCCGCCTGAAGGAATGATGCAAGTGCTGGACTTTCTTACAAACGCCGCAACCAAACCCGTTGTCCTTCCCGCGAACGCGAAGCCTGTCACGGACAGTAAGGCGCTGGCTGCTGTTGGCGTCTCGGATGTTCCGACTGGCGGCGACGAGGAAGCACCGAAGAAGTAACAGGTAGTGAATGTGGGGATGGATCAAAGGACTGTTTGGCAAGCGTAAACCCGACGATTCCGGTGGGGATAAGAAGGGTAGCATGAGTCGTCAGAAGCTAACCGACTTGACGCGGGGGATTCATCACGCGGCGAGCACGACTCAGGCAATGCTTGCCGAGCAGTTCATTCGCATGTTTGACCAGTTCTTTGATTCTGAAGAGGACGGGTCGCTCACTGCAAAGATGGTGCGCATCCAGCACCCCGGTGACCAAAACCAGTTCCTCATGGTGCCCCTGATTTCCTTGGTAGCCCCCAAGGGCATCGTGATGAACAAGATGGAAGTCGAGATGTCTGTCCGCATCGAAGAGGCGTACCAGAAGTACGCGACGGACTACTCTGACAACTCCGAAGCTACCCGATGCTCGTTCAAAGTAAGCTTCGCTCCAAAAAGCGGTTTACTTGGTCGTAGCTCTGACTTGACCACAATCAAGATGACCTTCGAAGCCGGTGACCCACCCGAAGGTGTGATGCGCGTGATCGAAGAGTTCACCAACGGTATCCACCCGCAGAAGAAGGAGCGGGTAGACCAGATCAAGCACACTCCGATTGGCCAGAAAGCCAAGGATGCGGTCGAGGCTGCCGATGCGGCGAAGGCAACGGCTGACAACGCCACCAAGCACGCCAATGACGTTGTAGGGGGCGCTCAGGACGTTGTAGACAGCACCATCGCTGACGTGGATGATGTAGTGGTTGAATCGGACGAATCGGAGACGCCTGACGATGACCAACTTGGCACCTAAACCGCAGTACACCTACCGGGCCAAGATTGAGCGGTGGGTAGATGGTGACACCGCTGACGTTTCCATCGACGTGGGCTTCAGGATATGGGCGCGTCAGCGAATCCGTCTGGAAGGCATCAACACCCCGGAGCTTCACCCTAAGCACGAGGATTTTGTGAACCCGCTGGCGCGTGCCGCTCACGTCGAGAAGGCACGCGAGGCTCTGATGTTCTGTGAAGAGAGTGCTCCGCTGGGTAGCGAGGTCATTCTGGCCACTGGTGTGGAAGTTGGAAAGTACGGACGCTACATTGCCAAGGTCTACCATCACGAGGATGGGGTGTCGCTGAACGAGCGGCTGGTGGAAGCCGGTCTGGCTGAAGAGAAACAATACTAACCCATGCGCGTAATCATTGCTGGCTCTCGTGACCTGATGCCTGCCACGAGGCAGGATGTTTTCAGTTGGCGTATGCAGTGCGTTGCTCACGCTGTTCAGGAATCTGGCTTCGACATCAGTGTGGTTATCTCTGGTGGTGCGGAAGGCATCGACACCGTGGGCGAAGCATGGGCGAAGCAGAACAGCATCCCGGTTGAGCGCTATCCGGCTAACTGGCGGAAGTACGCCAAGGCGGCGGGACACATTCGCAACGAGGAAATGGCGAAGGTGGCGCAAGCCCTGATCTGCATTTGGGACGGCATGAGCCCCGGAAGCCGTAATATGCTTGAGACCGCGAGCCGGTACGGTCTGAGGATAAGGGTCTTCCAACCCACTGATTGATTTTCTCGAAACAACCAGAGTTCTTCACACGTTGTTCACTTGATGTGAATAATCGGAACCCCTTGGATTAGACAACTTTTCCACAAATTCACAGTTTTCCACATTGACCATTTCATGTTGTGGGGTACTTTGTGGATAGGTGTGAACAGCCCAAGTGAGGGTGGAGCCATGAGAACAGGTGAAAAATTGATCTGTACTGTGGAGTTCTCAACAGTTCCCGTGCATTGCACAGAACCGAAGCAGACCACCACGGTGCTCATTGAAGCCGAGAGCCGACAGGACGCGAAGATTCAGGCGTGTCGTCTGGCCCTACGAGTTCGACGCGAAGCAGTCGAGTCTGACCGCTCGCTCTGGAGCATCCGCCTGTGGGAAACTCCCTGTCATCGGGTTGACGTTGACGGAACCCTGCATCGCGGCGCACTGGACAGTCTAGTTCTGGAATGGCACCTGAACGCCAGCATGACGCTGGACAGCATTCTGGAAGAAACAGCGGAAGAAGCGGTCGCGCTTTAGAAACGTGGGGGTCGGGGCTCATCCCATCCCATCCCGATACCTGACCCCCACGAAAGCGCTTTCGCAGTGCCCCGGAGAAATCCGGGTTTTGTTTTTGGTTCTTTGTTGACTTCCCTTTTATGTGTGCTACGATGGGGGCTATGATAAACACTGACGAAGAAGCTGAGCGTCTGTACCGCGCATACAAGGATGACCCGGAAGCCGCGATGAAGATGCGGCTCGACATTCGGGAACGCCTGCGGGAAAGACGCCTGTGGTTCTTCTTTACTGTGGCGCTGCCGCTGAGCGCGGCGCTGGTGGCAATCATTCTGCTGATTCACTACTGGAGTTAGGGATGGGGTACAGCGACAACCCGCACGGGACAGTTGAAAAGCATCCGGCTTACGGGACCGTTAGCCTTGGTCGCATCAGCGGAAACACGCGCCTGTTCGGCAGCGACATCAAACACCTGAATTGGGTTCACCTGACGATCAAGACCGCAAAGCTGCGGCGCGACCTGCATCGGGATTGGATTCACGGCGAGGACGAGATCATTGAGGTCTGGCTGTCTCCGGTGCAACTGGCGGAAGCCATGTTCAGCATGAACCACGGTGACGGAGTTCCCTGCACGCTGCGCTACTACCGAAACAAGAAGGGCAAACTGGAACAGCCTGACATCGACTCCATGCCAAAGGCAGCCGACGCTGACACCTTCAAGGAAGAGGCGAAGGAAATGCTGGCTGAGTCCGTTCAGTACATGAAGGACGTGTCAAAGAAGCTGGACGAGATGATCGAAGCCAAGGGTGCCAAGAAGTCGGACATCAAGGAACTCAAGGCGAAGGTGGACAAGGCAAAGCAGCACTTGGTCTCCAACCTTCCGTTCACTGAGGAATCCTTCGCTGAGGCACTGGATCAGAAGACCATGCGAGCAAAGGCAGAGGTCGAAGCGTTCGCTGAAAGCAAGTTGCGTGCTCTTGGACTGGAAGCTGCTCAGGCGGAAGCCAAGAAGATGTTCAGCGGGTCCAAGGAAGAAGTCAAAGAGATCGAAGGGGGAATTGGGGAAAATTAGTTGACTTCTCTTTGATAAGTAGGTACACTAAGAGCCACACCTTTCTACGGTGCTAGTCACCGGGAAAAACCCTCACAGAACCCCCGTCCGTTGTGGCGGGGGTTCACTATTTGGGGTTTCTGTTGACCCATCTTTTATTGTGGGCTATAATAGAGGTGTGAGAGAGAGGTGTGTGATGTCCCGAATGAAAGAGATGAAAACCTTTTTGGCCCAGATGGCTACGCTGACCGAACGCAATGGCCAGAAGAACTCCATCCAAGGCTACGTGCTTCGCAAGGGTACGGAAGAAGCTAACCAAGAAGACTTCACTGCCAAAGAGAAGGCTCAGATCAAAGAACTGTTCTACGGGTTGGACTGCGAAATGAAGCAGTGCTACTACACGAACCAGTTGGCTTTGACGCGGCACGCTTACCGGGATCACGGCTTCCAGTACACCGAAGGTTTCGTCGCGGCTGCCATCATACCTGTGATGCACGCCTACCTGACCCTGAACGGGAAGGTAGTTGATGTGACCCTGCGCAACCACGACGACTATAACGAAGACATGATGACCCGCGTGGTTGAGAACCGGAAGCGCTACGCCTACTTGGGAGTTGCTTTCAAGAACAGTGTCGTGGTCAAGAAGCTGATCGACATTGGGGAGTCCTTCTCCGTGATCGACAACTGGAAGGACCGTCACCCTGTTCTCACTGGCAAAGAAGCCGACTGGGTTGCTTGACGCGGTTTACTTGTGGGGTATGCTTTTCAAATCACACGCTGATTGCCCTCAGCAGAAGTCTCGGAAGAACCCAACATACCGGTGTTGGGTTCTTTCGCATTTACTCAAGTTCCGCTGAGCCCGCTGCCGATCCCACCGGTAGGAAAGGGGGTAGCGATGGAACGGAATCCTTTTGAGAGACCCACTGTGGGCGACCTGTTTGAGTTCGAAACTGAAGAGGGTACGGTGCGGCTTGAGGTCGTCAGGGTGATCGGGGTGGTCCAGCTTGGTGTGCGGGGTCAACCGATCTTCCAGATCAAGCTGGAGCAGTTCCCAGCGTTCATGGTCAACATACAGGCCAGATATGGGGGCGTGAAGTCGGTGTAAGACGGTGCGGGCTATGAAGTTGCATGAATTTTGTTCTTGACACATCCTTTTGTGTGTGGTATAATGCTTTCGTAGGTGAGGGTTCTTTGATAACCAAGGGGGTGTGATATGGCATACGAGTTGAGAGTTGCATCGACCTCAGAATGGAGACCGGTCACCAAGACGGAGGCCAACCGGCGAGCCACCCGCCACTACCTGAGTGAGCGACTGTTCGCTCTCTTTGGTCTGGTGGACCGGGGCATGATTCTCGACTGCAACGGTCATGGTCAGATTCGCCGGAAGCCCGGACACTGGAACAAGCGTCAGGCGCGCAAGTTTTCCAGCATCAAGGTCGGCAACCTTGTCACCATCCAGACCATCAACGGGGACACACAAACCCTGCGCGCAATCCGGCAGGTCAACGAAGATGTCTGGAAGCTGACTGAGGGACGGGCGTTCGAATGGAACGTCGTGGAAGTGAAAGGTGCCAGTGGCGGCACCAAGCGCAAGAAGGTCAGAAAGACAAAGGCCCGCGAAAAGCGGGCTTCTGTTTTATCCAAACTTGAATCGCTGGATTTGCTGAATAAACTGTGACCTTCAGGGGGAGTCATGCAAGAGGCAACGCCGTTCAACAATGGTGACCTACTTGTTCGCTCGACGGACAAGAAGCGCGGCATCTGTTTGAGAACTGAAGCAAGTACAGGCAGGGTCTTCGTTCAGCTACCAGAGAGGATCGTGCTTGCGCCTGCTTCTGAATGGAACCTGATGCGTCCGGGCTGGGGCGCTGGACTCAGGAATGAGGCAGAGAGAATACAGGGACTCAAAGGAACGTAACGCACCTTCGTTCCTTATTCGGGGGGCTTTGTGCCCCCTGATTTTTTGCTTTTACTGTTGACTATCTTTTTGTAACTGGTATATTTGAACCCATTGAAAAAGCGGTTTAGGAACCGCAACGGTAAATGGTCCATCGGAAGAAAGGTGAAAGATGCCACGCATAGCAAAGCCACGTTGGGTAGATCACCCAACTGCTTCTGTCCTCGTCGGCTCTCCAGAGGGAATGGAGATCGACGTGGTTCAGACGAGCAAGGGGTGGTTTCCCCGGCTCAACATCCATCCGGGTGAAGCGCACGCAGACCGTGACAGCGCAAAGAAGGCAGCCATCGCTCAGCCGCTCAAGGAAGCTGCGTCCCGTTTGGTTGAGTTGCGCGATCTGAAGAAGTCCCTGTTGGAAGACGAGGGCAGCAACGGCAAGCCGAAGAAGGCCAAGCCTGCAAAGGCTCCAGCCGAAGAGCCAAAGGCCGAAGAGCCAAAGGCCGAAGAGCCAAAGGCTGTGGCGAAGGAAAAGAAGGCCAAGGCTCCGGTCAAGGAAAAGAAAGCCAAGGCTGGCAAGAAGGGTGACAAGAAGGCTGCACCGGAAGTTGAAGAAGTTGAGACCCTTGACGAAGTGATTGATGAGGAAGTGGTCGAAGGCAGCGAAGACGAAGAGTTCAAAGACGACGACTTCAGCGAATTCGACAACGATCTGGACACCTGATCCACCTGTCGCACCGTGACACGCCAGAACGGGATTCGAGAAATCGAGTCCCGTTTTTTGTTTGACGATTGCAAACTGTGGGGTAAGGTTAGCAGTTGAATAAGATGTGAAATAGCTGTGGGCAAACTCAGTACCCGACGAAAGCGCTTTCGCATGGAGAACGATCCGGTTCAGGTTCTCATTGACGACTTCATCAAGGCGCTCCAGAGGGGCAGAGCCCTTCTGAAACCGGGGCTCAGCCATGCTGACCGCTCGTTGGTTTGTCTTGATTTGTCGGACAAGGCGTTCGTGTTCGGGGAAGCTTTTGCTGAGCAACACAAGGTTCATATCGCAGCGGGGCTTGAAGAACTGGGAACGAAGTAACGATGTCTGACAACAAGCAGGTCTACTTCGATGAGAAGGTGGGTCCGTTCCATGTCACCGTGATTCGGCTGGCATCTGATGTCGTGAAGATTCAGACCTTCAACGTGGGGAAGGGTAAGCTTCTTTCTGAGTTGTCGGTTGTGCCATCCAGCCATGACCTGAGCATCGCGGAAGCTGCCAGTTCTCAACTTCTCAAGCCGGTTGATATTGAAACCATCTTCATTGTTGTCGCCAATCACTACGAGTTGCTGGTGAGCGCTATCCGTGGTAAGCGTCGGCAGCCGCGTATTGCCGAAGCAAGACACGTCGCCATGTGGCTCGCGAAGCAGTTGACGCCGATGACCCTGAAAGAACTGGCGAAGGAATTCAGCAAGGGACACCACACAACCATCGTTCATGCCGCCAAGCGCGTTGCTAACCAGATGGAGAAGGACAAAGACTTCGCGTACCGAGTGAACTTCATGCGGGACAAGATCAAGAAGGAAAGCAGCAATGGCTAAGTCAGTGAAGAAACCATCGAAGCCCAAGCCTCTCCCTGTCGTAGTCAGGCGCATCGAAGACCTGATCCAAGACCCGGAGAACGTCCGCATCCATGACGATGTGAATAAGGCGGCGATTGCCAAGAGCCTGAGCGAGTTCAAGCAGCAGACCCCGGTGGTTATCGACAAGAATAACGTGATCTTCAAAGGCAACGGAACTGTTGACCAGTTGAAGGCGCTTGGTGCGGAGTTCGTCCAGTGCGTCGTGTCGAGTCTGCCACCTGAGAAGCTACGCGCCTACGCAATCGCGGACAACAAGACTTCCGACCTGTCGTACTTCAATGACGGGGCGCTGGTCGATCAGTTGAAGCTGATCCGCGAGGCGGACCACGAACTGTTTGAGGCTACCGGGTTTGACGACACCGTTCTGAACAACATGATCGAAGGGCTCGCACCACCAGTTGAGGGGGCGGCAGAGGACGACGAGATTCCCGGCTTGCCGTCGAAGGTAGCAACGAAGAAGGGCTACCTGTACGAGCTTGGTCAGCACCGTCTGCTCTGCGGTGACTCCACTGACGCTGTGGACGTTGCGCGACTACTGAAGGACCACTCGCCTCAGATGATGTTCACCGATCCGCCATACGGAGTGAACTACCAAGGCGGCATCAACTTCAACAAGGCGAACAAGACAGGCGTGAAGCAGAAGCACACGGACGGCAACCCGAAGAAGAAGATCAAGGGCGACAAGACCCCGGAAATCTACGACCAGTTCCTTGAGGTCTGCCTGCCGTTCATCGACGGACCCTGCTACGTCTGGTTCAGCGATTCGGTGACGGCTGAGGTTTACGCGGCGCTCACCAAGCACGAGTGCGAACTGCACGGCATGGTGATCTGGAACAAGACCAACGCAAAGTACGGTGCGCTCAACAAGCAGTACAAGCAACGCCACGAGCCATGCGCCTACTTCAAACCCAAAGGCAGCACGCTGCGCTGGATTGGCGCATCCGACGAATGCAGCGTGTGGGACATGAAGACGGACGGCAAGAACGATTACGCGCCTACGCAGAAGCCGGTCGAACTGGCACTGCGCGCAATCCAGAATCACAAGGCGTCGGTGGTCGTGGACTTCTTCGGGGGCTCAGGCTCAACCCTGATTGCCTGTGAGAAGTTGGAGCGTACCTGTCTGATGATGGAAAAGGACGAACGACAGTGCGACATCATTGTGGCGCGCTGGCAGTCATACACGGAAGAGAAGGCAGTGCTAATAAAGGGCGATCAATGATTCTGCAATCAATACCGGCAAAGAAGGTCGAGTCGATCATCGAAGGGATGGGAGACATCAAGGCAGGCGGCGTTCCGCTTGACCCGAAGGCGCGCTACTTCATGGGCGCAATGAGCGGGATGACTTACCCAAAGGATGGTCTGCTTCACAATGAGGCCAGATTCAACTGCTTGGTTTATGACCTTCTCAAACCAATGAAGATCAGACTACTGGAGAAGGGCAGCTACATCCGACCACCCGATTTCGAATCGGGAGACGTGATCGGAGTGCTCAACGCTGGCTTCGTTGAGTTCATGGATAGCATGGGCAGCGACGACGAGATAGCTGAGGATGCGCGCACCAGCTACAAGAACAGCGGGCGCACCAGCAACAACGATGGTCTGATTCGCTACCTGTACCGCATGGGTCATTCATCTCCGTTTGAGATGGGGGTCATCAAGGTGCGCATGTGCCTGCCGATCTTCGTCTACCGTCAACTGTTCCGTCACCGTACCGCGAAGCAGCTTGAGCCTGAAGGCTTCATCACCAACGATGCGTCCTTCGGTCAGTTCAGCGTTCACAACGAGATGAGCGGTCGTTACGTCACGATGCCGAACCTGTACTACATGCCGGAAATGGGAGCCATCCAAGGACAGAGCACGAGCAACAAGCAGGGACGCGAGAAGGGTGCCCTGACGCACACGGAGAAGGCGCGTCTACGAGCGGCATGGGGTCGGGACATCAAGTACCATCGCGACAGTTACAAGCGAAAGATCAAGGCTGGCATGGCCAAGGAAATCGCCCGCTGCAATCTGCCGAACTCTCAGTACACCCTGCTGGTCTGGCGCATCGACATACGCAACCTGTTTCATTTCCTTGGGCTTCGCCTGCATGAGCACGCTCAGTTCGAAGTCCGCGAGTACGCCAGAGCCATCATGGCGTTCGCGGAGCAGAAGTTCCCGGTAGCCTGTCAGGCGTTCCGAGACTACCACTTGGACGCTACCCGTCTCTCCAAGCAGGAATGGGCGTGCCTGATGGAGTCGATAGGGCACGACGCCAAGAAGATCATTCTGGATAAGTTTGAAGCGCGCTGTGACAATAAGCGTGAGTTGCACGAGTTTGCCAGTAAGCTGGATGGACCGTTAAGCTAGGTCTGTGATGCAAGCCAGACCAAGCCTGAGAGACCCCGGAGAAATCCGGGGTTTTTCCGGTTTACTCTGTTGACTAGCCTTTCCTGTGGGGTATACTTTAGCTGTACGAGGGAAGAGGGGTGTGAGATGACTGGCGTAATCCTGATGATGGCTGTGGCTCTGGCGGCAACCGTTGCGATGGCAGCCGTGTTTACCGCGCTCTACGAGACCTACACAGAAGACATGATCGTTGCCAGAGCATTGCAGATGATGGCAGCGGATGAGGAAGTGACCGGCGAGCAAGCGTTCCAGTTCATGTTGGCGATGGCTGCTCGATAACCAAGGGAAGGGGGTGATTGATCTGTAGTCCTCCGAAGCTACTGAAAATATTCGGGATTTACTTGCAACTTGACGTGTAAAGGGTACGTTCAATAGGCATAGCGGGGAAAGCGCGAGGTGCGCTGCAAGGCTCATAACCTTGAGACGGATGGTTCGACTCCATCCCCCGCCACCACAAAGGAACCTGACAATGAAGACTGTGAACCTCTATCTCTCGCTACTGTCCTCAAGCCTGTGCTTGAGTGGTTGCGATTTGAGGTAGAACGGTCCTGTCAGCGAAGCACACAAGACCCTCTGCCTCACGGCAGGGGGTCTTTTCTTTGACAACTACGCATCGGTAGACCAACGGAAGGAGTCGGCTCGTTCAAAACGAGAGCAGTGTGGGTTCGAATCCCACCCGATGCACCAATGGATGTGCTTGCAGTGTGGGAACGCAGGGTGGCTGTAAACCACCCGCCTTCGGGATAGGCGGTTCGATTCCGTACACATCCACCATCTTTGCGCGGGTAGTCCAACTGGCAGGAGACGCATCGTTCAGAGCGATGACAGTGTGGGTTCGAATCCCTCTCCGCGCACCAAGCTCCGGTAGCCCAACTGGAAGAGGCGCATGGTTAAGGACCATGAGGTTGCGAGTTCGAATCTCGCTCGGAGTACCAATTTTGTGTGGCGCGGCTCTTGGCGCACCAAGGGAAGTCAGTGGATTTGAGGACGCTCTTCCACAGGACTTGCAAACGCGACAGGCGGGATAGCTAACCCCGTCGCTGCACAAGCAAAACGGCTCAGTGGCGAAACGGAAAACGCAGATGGTTTAAGCCCATCCAACTGTCGGTTCGACTCCGACCTGAGCTACCAAGGAAGGAACCGTGGCAGAGTGGCCGATTGCGTCTCGTTGCTAACGAGAAGGGTGTCACAGCCCCGCAGGTTCGAATCCTGCCGGTTCCGCCAATGAAGGAAGGTACCGCTGTATGGACGGCGACTGGTCTTGAAAACCGGGGGAGCCGAAAGGCTCGGGGTTCGATTCCTCTACCTTCCGCCAATGACGTGCGTGTTGACTTTGGAAGCCAGCAGGGTTGCAAACCTTGCGAAGCTGGTTCGAATCCAGCCGCGCACTCCAATTCAAGCCCGGAGAAATCCGGGCTTTTTTGTGTATACTCTGTTGACTATCCTTTGCTGTTGGCCTACAATAGAAGGCGTGTGAGAGGGGAAAGAAGGTGTGCCATGTCCATGATCCGCTTCGCAACTGAGTTAGCCACCAAGGCCCACGAGGGACAGGACCGCAAGTTCACCGGGGAAGCCTACGTTACCCACGTCATCAGCGTTGCTGAGCGCGTGGAGCGCTTCTTGGATGGCTTCACTGATGAGGCTGCCGGGATCAGCAAGGTCATCGCCATTGTGCTGGCTGTGCTGCATGACGTGGTGGAAGACACCGACTACACACTGGAGACCATTGCCCGCATGTTCGGTGGAGAGGTTGCTTACTTGCTGGCCTACTTGACCGACCCGCCCAATAGCGCTGGGAACCGCGCTTTCCGCAAGGGGCTGGTGGTGGAGAAAATGCGCTACGCTCCCGCGACGGTGAAGCTGGTGAAGATTGCGGACGTGATCGACAACCTGAGCGACATAACCAAGGCGGACGACAAGTTCTTGAAGCTGTACGTGACCGAGAAAGACGACTTGTACGAAGGGCTGGCTGCGAACACCGAAGGCTCTATGGTGTTGAAAGCAGCGCTGAAAGAACTGAAGGAAACAATCGAGAAGGCCAAAGCCTTCGCCAAGGAAAAGCTGAAAGGGTAGGCATGTTTTCAACTCAGGTAATTCGCTACCAGACCCCAGATGGGCTGGTGCTGTTCGATGCAGGAACACCGGAGAAGGCCAAGGCAGGCTGGCTCCGGTTGTTCCGTACACTCAAGGAAGAAGGTCTGTTCAAGGCTATTGTGGGCAGCTACACGCACCCCTATACGCCTGAGAAGGTGGTCAAGCTGTTCAAGCAGGTTGCCGCTCAGTTCGGCACCGTGGAAGAGCTTGTGGGCGGCGACCCTCTTACCGTCGAGGCCCACGGACCTGAGTGGGCGTGGCCAAGCAAGTTCTCACTGAACGTGGACGGTATGGTGGTCAAGGTGAGTGCTGAGGCCACGGAAATGCCGCTGGAAGGTACTTCAAAGTCGCTCCAGAACTGGAACGAATCCAAGAGTCTTTACGGTCAGGCGGAAGCGGGTGACGCCAAGGCAGCAATGGAATTGTGCCGCAAGATCGGCGGTGTGAGTATCGAAGGCGCAATCGACCCGAGAGAGGAAGGTGGCGAGTGAAAGACACTGCCTACGTCGTCGTGAGCAAGGGCGGCATCCACAAGCTTTACAAGGGCATCCCATCGCTCCAGCCGGGGCAGATGGCGTTCACCTTGAATATCGAGATTCCAGATGAAGCCTTTGCCCACCTGTTCCAGAGCGTGGAATTGAAGCTGAACGAGGGGCAGCTAATAAAGCCACCTATCAACGTCGAAGTGGGCGACCCGAACGAGCCCGCACAGGAAGACGAGGAAGACCGACGCTAAATACCGATTTCAGTTGACGATCTTTTACCGTGTGGTACACTCTATTTGTAAGGGGGATGAGATGTTCGTTCTGACTGAAAACGGGAAAAAGGTCGTGCGCGAGAATTGGGAGCGCGCCGAAGCCTTGGTCCAGAAGCGTGTCGCCAGCCTGCCCTACAAGGTCCGTCTGGTTGTGAAGCGTCTTCTGCGACAGAACCCCATTCTGGCCCAGCGTGCCATTGAGGCGTTTGACGCGGGCTATGCAACCGAACGCATCCCTCAGATCATCACCGGCTAGACCAGACACCCCGAATCTTTTCGGGGTGTTCTTGTATGCACAGGGCGTTCCCATGTAGGATGGGCGTCCTTTCGATTTATACCGGGATCAGGGATGAGGTAAGTATGACGATGAGCGCTGATGGCGCTGCTCCAGTGTCGGCTGAGCAGCGAGAGAAGCTGAAGCTAAACCGATTCTACACCAAGGCTGGAGAAGACCCCTTCGATACAGTCAGGTTCGTAAGCCGAACCAGCAAGATCACCAACGAAGACGGCAGCGTTGTTTTTGAGATGCGCAACGTCGAGGCTCCAGAGTTCTGGAGCCAGCTTGCGGTCGATGTCGTAGCCAGCAAGTATTTCCGCAAGGCGGGCGTTCCTCAGACTGACGGAAGCGACGGACCCGAGTGGTCGGTCAAGCAACCGATCAGGCGTATGGCAAAGTGCTGGCGTGAGTGGGGTGAAGAGTACGGCTACTTTGAAACCCCCGAAGACGCTCAGGTGTTTGAAGACGAATGCACCTACATGCTGTTGCACCAGATTGCGGTGCCCAACAGCCCGCAGTGGTTCAACACCGGTTTGAGCAACCTGTACGGCATCACTGGACCAGCGCAAGGTCACTACTATGTGGACGAGCGCACCGGGGAAGTGAAGAAGTCGAAGGACTCGTACACTCGTAGCCAGCCTCACGCCTGCTTCATACAGAGCGTTCGTGACGACCTTGTAGGTGAAGGCGGCATCATGGACCTGTGGACCCGCGAGGCTCGCCTGTTCAAGTACGGCTCAGGGACCGGGACCAACTTCAGTCAGCTTCGCGGTTCCGGCGAGCCCCTGTCAGGTGGCGGCAAGTCTTCCGGTTTGATGAGCTTCCTGCGCGTGGGAGACCGCGCTGCTGGAGCCATCAAGTCAGGTGGCACAACACGAAGAGCCGCGAAGATGGTGTGCCTCGACCTCGACCATCCTGAAATTGAAACCTTCATCATGTGGAAGGCGAAGGAAGAGAAGAAGGTGGGCTCGCTGGTCAAGGACGGCTACCCAAGCGACTTCAACGGGGAAGCCTACGAAACCGTGTCAGGCCAGAACAGCAACAACAGCGTGCGCATCCCGACTGAGTTCATGGAAGCGCTGAAGACTGATGGCGAGTGGCATCTTCGCTGGCGCACCGACCCGACTCACGTTTGCAAGACGATCAAGGCTCGCGAACTATGGAGCCAGATTGCTGAAGCGGCGTGGCAGTGCGCTGACCCCGGTGTTCAGTTCGACACGATCATCAATGACTGGCACACATGCCCGCAGGGTGGACGAATCAACGCGAGCAATCCGTGCAGCGAATACCTCTTCCTTGACGACACAGCTTGCAATCTGGCGTCGATGAATCTGGTCCGCCTGCTGAAGATGGAAGGCGACGAGACCGTTGTTGACGTGCCCGCTCTCAAGTACGTCACCAGCATCTTCACTGTTGTGCTGGAGATCAGTGTGCTGATGGCGCAATTCCCGGCAGCGGAGATTGCGAAGAAAAGTTACGAGTACCGCACGCTGGGTCTTGGCTACGCCAACCTTGGCGCTGCCTTGATGCGCATGGGTCTGCCCTACGACTCCGATAAGGGGCGTGCTGTGGCGGCTGCGATCACGTCGATCATGGGCGGCGTTTCCTACGCCACGAGTGCTGCAATGGCGAAGTCCATTGGTCCGTTCCCGAAGTTCGAAGAGAACCGCGACGACATGCTGCGCGTCATTCGCAACCATCGTCGTGCCGCGTATGGTGGAATGCCAGCGGACTACGAAGGTCTGCATGTTCCGCCGCAGGGCATCAAGTCGAAGGATTGTCCTGAGTACCTGAGTACGGAAGCGCGCAAGGCATGGGATACTGCCCTGAAGATGGGTGGCGAGTACGGATTCAGAAACGCACAGGTCACCGTCATTGCCCCGACCGGGACCATCGCTTTCGTGATGGACTGCGACACGACTGGCATTGAGCCAGACTTCGCGCTGGTCAAGCACAAGAAGCTTGCCGGTGGTGGCTACTTCAAGATCGTAAACCAGTCAGTTGATCCTGCTCTGCGTAACCTTGGCTACGACGACAAGCAGCGAGCCACGATCATCGACTACGTTGTGGGCACCAACAACTTCCGGCACACGAAGTACATCACGCGCAAGCTTCTGGTCGAGAAGGGTCTGAGTGAGAAGGACGTTGAGGAACTGGAGAACGCAATCCCGTTCAGCTTCTCACTGAGCACTGTCTTTGAGCCGAGAGCCTTCAGTTCTGACAGGCTCAGAAAGATCGGTGTCTCCGACGCCAAGATTGAACGCATCATGTCTTCCAAGACGCCAGAGAAGTTCAACGTGCTTGAGCGCTTGGGAGTCACGCCGGAACAGGTCGAAGAAGACAACCTGATTGTCTGCGGGCACCAGACCATCGTCGGCGCTCCGCACCTGACTGAAGAACACCTGAAGGTCTTTGAGTGCGCCAACGAACTCAAACCGGAAGGGCACATCAAGATGCTGGGTGCCTGCCAGCCATTTCTGTCAGGCGGCATCAGCAAGACGGTCAACATTCCAGAGGCATCCACGGCAGTGGACGTTCAACGCTGCTACGAGTTGTCGTATGAGCAGGGCGTGAAGTGCGTGGCGCTCTACCGCGACAATTCCAAGATGAGCCAAGTTCTCAGTACCACTAAGAAAGACGAAAGCGCTTTCGTACCTGACGACAGAGTTGCTGAGGTCGTCATCAAGAAGCTGACGGCTGAGGACTACCACAAGCTGGATGCAGGTCAACGTCGTCGTAGGCTTCCCAACACGCGCCACGGGATCACCTACGAGGTCAAGGTAGGCGGTCACAAGGTTTACGTCCGCACTGGCGAGTACGTGACCGGAGAGCTTGGAGAAATCTTCCTCGACATGGCGAAGGAAGGCGCGATGCTGCGCTCCATGTTCAACTGCTTCGCGGTTGCGGTGAGCAAGGCGTTGCAGTACGGAACCCCGCTTCGCGAACTGATCGACACCTTCTGCCTGACTCAGTTTGAACCGGCAGGAATCGTAGAAGGTCACAGCCATGTGAAGTTCTCGACCAGCGTGATTGACGCAGTGTTCAGAATCCTCGCGTTGGAGTACCTGAACGACGACCACTACGCGCAGGTCAAACTTGAGGACGTGAAGTATGAGCGCACGTCCTCTGGAAACACCGAAAAGATCATGGCACCAAAGAGCGACCACAAGCGCTCATCCATGTCGAACAACCCGCCATGCACCCAATGCGGTGGACTTACAATCCGCTCAGGCACTTGCTATGCTTGCACGTCATGTGGCGCATCCCAAGGGTGCAGCTAATCGAGGGAGACAGTGATGGCGAAGTCGAAGAGCAAGTCCAGCGGTCGCAAAAAGTCTGTTTCGAGTGATGTGTCATCGGACGCGGAACGTCGAGACGAACTTCGTCGGAAGGCAGCGGGGAACACGCTGCACGCTCAGCAAGCGGACTACTTTGCTCACCGTGCTGCAAACCGCTCTGTAGTTGATGGCGACATGGTGCTGGAAGACTAGGTGCCGAAAAATCATTAAACTAAAAAGCCTGCTTACATAGCAGGCTTTTCTGCATTGCGGTTTAGGGGTATCCTGCACCTTCCAAGCTAAGGTAGCTGATGGCAGACAACTTTCGTTATCCGTACAGCCGTGGACTGTCGGCAGCCTTCTTGAAGAAGTCTGCCAGCGCTCAGCGTGCGGCTGACGTGTCACTTGAAGTTTTCGATGAAAAGGGAAACCGCTTTGAACTCAAGTTCCCGGCGAACGTAGTCCCGATCAAGGCCAAGAAGCAGCTTCGTGAGGGAATTGAAACAGCGGTGTTCCTTACCAGCAGCGAGCGCCAGTCATGGGGGCCTCTGTTTGTTGGTCAGCTTGGCGTTCAACTTGACACCAACACCTTGTACCGAGCGGATTCACTAGCAGTAGGTGACTGGTCGCTGGTTGCTGCTGGTGGAAGCACTCCGACCTACGTGTACGACCGTCAGGCTGGTGGCGGGGTGGGCATTCGGTACTACGGGTTTCTTCGCATTGACGACTCCCGCTGGCTCATCAAGAAACTTGTCAGAACAGGAACCGTGGTAGTTGAGACGTATGCCAACGTGGGTAACAATCCTACCTACGCTACGCTGGACTTGGCATGGCCGGATCGGGTTAGCCTTACTTACGACAACTACGAGGATTTGATCGGCGTATAAAGTAATCGGTGGAATCCGGTTTAGTCGTTGGGTACACTGCTTCGACGGGATACCAGTCAGGGGTTAAATATGGCGATTGGCGACGACTTCGAAATTCAGAATGACCGCGACATTCGCTACGTCGGAGCCGGTCCTACCTACACCGGACTGGCGTTTCACAACTGGCTTCGCAGCCTTCGTGGTGCGGCTTCCGAAGTTGGCGACGATGCCATGAGCATTGTCCGTCGCACGCCGTCCAACAAGGCGTTCGACAAGTCAATCACGCTCGTCAACGGCTACAACATTGACGACTACACCGCACGCTACATCTATGACGCAACGATCATTCAGGGCACTGGTGCAACGGAAGAGCGATACGATCCGTTGACTGTCACTGCACCGGCAGGAATGCGTCTGGAGATCATCCAGAACGAGGATTACATTTCTCCGAACTACTGGCTTGGTTCGTACAACCCTGACAGCACGAAGGGCGTTAGTCACCGCTTCCTCGTGAAAGTCCGCACTTTAGGCGCAGACATTGACGGACGACGCCTCATTGGCAAGACGGGCGAGTTCGGAAAACTGTTCCTTGAGTTCCCGATCAACGGCACTGAGGTTGGTGCCAACTCAATGGCGTTCACGACTTGGACGGACGACCTCAACAACGACAGCCCGGACGCGACAATTCGTGGCTACACAGATGTCACGAATATCGAAGGCTATCGCCTGATTGACGTGAACAACGATGGCGTTACCGAGAACTACTACTCGGAATGGAATCGTGCGTCACGCACAATCAACGGTCTCTACGAGCGCACAAAATGGCTGTCCAGACGTGCTGACACAGAGGATAGCAACGCTGACGTTGGCAGCGATTTCCAAGTTGGCAACGCCACTATCGTCGGACAGGGGCAAGCGTTTGCTGTCGGGGCCACGGCAGCCTATCTGTCCCGTTGCTTCTTCCAGTTGAAGAAAACGCTGGCACCAACCGGCACTGTAGTAGCCAAGGTCTATGCCATCACAGGCGCGTTCGGCACCACGTCTACGCCAACAGGCGCGGCGCTGGCGACCAGCGAGGTTGTCAACATCAGCGAGATCACGACCAGCTACCAGACGTTTGAGTTTCTTTTCAAGACGCCTGCGCTGCTCACGGCTTCAACCAACTACTTCGTCACGCTGGAGTACAGCGGTGGCGATGCAAGCAACTACGTTCAGGTGCTTGGACTCGCGGGAACCGGGACACACGCAGGCAACCGAGCGCAGGACACGGGCGCATGGGCGGCAGCAGCAACGGACGATTTGTGGTTCGACTGCTGGACCAGCCCGCAGCTTTACGGGCTACCCGGTGAATACTTCCGTGGTATCACGCATGAAGTTGCTGTTGACAACGAAGCGGGCGGTCCCTTTACCGAACCCGAGCGCCTTACTTGGGCGTCTGGCGTGGCGCAACTACTGGCTGTTGTCAAAGCAGACACCACGACCATTGACATTGACGCGCATACGTCCGGCACATTCACACGGGCGACGGGCAGCTTCCTCACTGATGGGTTCCGCAAGGGGGTGGTTTTCCGTGGCTCAGGTTTCGTCAGCGGAGGCAACAACGCACTGTTTACCGTCTTGTCGGTCACGGCAACGGTCATAACCGTTACCGACGCCACTGGCATGGTTACAGAACTCGGCGCGGCGGCAGAAAGACTGCTTGGACAAATGTTGTGGGTGCAGCTTCTTTCAGGCGTTGCACCGACAGACGGCCAGACCATCACTGGCGTGGGTTCTGGAGCTACGGCAGACACCGACACTGTGATTATTGAGCGTACTGTTCCGGCACCGTTCATTGGTACCTCGACTGGCTCTGCCTTGATCGGTGCTTACGGTATAGGTGTAGCGACGGCAGGGCTCTCAGCGAGTGACAAGCTTTTCGACTTGAGCATCACTCAGCGATTGCCGCCGAACAACGTCACCTTTACGCAGAGCAATCTTGTGTCTGGCGAAGATGCGGTACTGGTCGCACCGGCTGGCCTGCGCTTCCGTTACGACAACGAAGGCGGCACGCCGCCATTCGTACCGGGAGAAGTCCTCACCTTCGGCGCACCGGTTGGCACGGCACAACTTGCAGAGGTGCTTGATCTTGGTGCCTACGGAGAACTGGTAATTGGTCCTACGCTGTCCGGTTCTCCCCCGATTGACAACTCAACAATCTCTGGCGGTACGTCAGGTGCCTTGGGTGACGTGGAAGGTACGCCTGTCAACGATATTGATACACGTCAGTTCAGTCTCAATGGAGCGCTGACAGGTGGTGCGGTAACTTCTGTGGTTGTGGCTGAGGTAATCCCGGCAGACCAGCCCGGAACTGGTACGATTCGTGTGCAACGTGACGACGGGCAGTTCACAAAGCACGCTTACAGTGCGCGTGACATCCCCACGAAGACCTTCACTATTGCCAGCGCAGACTTTAGCAGCAATAATGCGAGCGACGGCAACAACGTATTCACTGCGTACATTGACAAGACATCGGCAGCGGCTACGGAGCAGTTCACAACTGTGTATGCTGCGGATCGTACCTTGTTTGTTCGTGTCGCGACCCTGAGTGGCGCTGTTATCCCAATCAAGCCTTTCGAATCGACAGCGGTACTTGGTAGCGGAGGCGGATCATCTAACACGGTTAGGACGCCCGACTAAAAAAGGGGCTGACGCTTGACCGTGCCAAGTTACACAACAGAACTAACGACCATCCTGTTGGAGTTCCCAAACCTAACAGGATGGACGCATATTGGTAACCCGGCTGGCCTTACCGCGCCCGAGACGGACTACTTCGTTCAAGGTAACAACTGCATAACCAAGAACGCTTGGGCGTCCGCCATTCGCGGCATGATCTACAACTTTGGGACGATCACCGTCCCCACAGATGGCGCTGTCATAATGTGGATCAGTCACTCCACGATGAACAGTGTTGCTGTTCAAGCTAGTGGCGGGTTGCGGATCATTCTAGGCAGTAGCGCAACCGCCTACGATCATTGGTACGTTGGTGGCAGCGACACTCTCCCGCTTGGCAAATGGCGAGCCTACCCAGCGAACCCGACAGTCACGCCTGACGCGACAACGGGAACCCCCGGAGCGTACACCTACGCGGGCGCGCTTGCCAACTTGCCGTCTGGTGGACCAACCAAGGGCTCGCCTTTCGCAATCGACGCGATGCGCTATGGGCGCTGTCGGATGGATGTCGAGTTTGGCGAAGCGGCGAACTACGCGACGTTCCCCGGATTGGAAGCAGTTGCCAATGCAACAACGGCGCGTTGGGGGCTGTTTGAACTGATTGACGGGTCGTACTTCTTGCAGGGCTTCATGCAGCTTGGGACAGCGACGAATGCCGTCGATATGCGCGACAGCAACCGAGATATTTCTATTCGCGACACTCTGCGCGTCACAAGCGCGTTCAATCGCATTGAGCTTGTGAACGCCAGTAGCAACCTCGACCTAGATAACGTCAACCTGACAGCGCTGGGCACTACGTCACGCGGGACGATCATTCACACGGCTGGATCGTGGGATTGGATCAATTCCAAGTTCACAAATCTTGGGGAGTTCACGCTATTGGCGGCATCGGTGATGACTGGATGCACCTTCCGCAACTGCTTGTCGGTCAACACTCCATCGTCAACGCTGACCGGGAGCAAGATACTTGCATCTGGTGTAGCTGCTGATGCTTCGGCGCTGGTCTACACAACAGCCGTGGACCCTGATGGCAAGCTGGACAACATGGAGTTCAGCAAGGGCAGCCTTGCGCATCACGCCATCAGCTTCGGGACAGCAACACCGCTGACCATGACGCTCCGGGGCATAGCCTTCGGTACTACTTGGAACGCGACCGATGCGCAGAATGACAGCACGCTCCATATCCTTCGCACCACTGGAACCGTAACGATCAACTTGGTCGGATGCACCGGCACGATCAGCTACAAGACGGCTGGTGCTACTGTCGTCATTGTCAACAATCCTGTAACCGTCAAAGTTATCGTGCAGAATTCAACTGGCGTGAAGATCGAAAACGCTCGTGTGTTTCTGCGCGTGGATGATGCTGAAACTGGACCCTACCCGCGAGCCACGGTTACAATCAGCAACAGCGGAACTACTGCGACGGTCACGCATACCAGCCACGGTTTAGCCACGAACGACTACGTATACATAAGCGATGCAAGTCTCGACGCCAACAACGGCGTGTTCCAGATCACGGTCACGGCTCCGGGCACTTACACCTACACGATGGCTAGTTCTCCGGGTAGCAGTCCAACTGGTACCATCAAGGCATGGTTTACTCCGGTGTTTGGGCTCACAAACGTCAGCGGAGAGATAAGTTCAAGTAAGGTTTACGCCAGCGATCAACCTGTATGGATTGATGTGGTTTCAACTGGGGGCACAATTTATGAACCAGTAGACGAACTGCCTGACATCATTGACGACATCAACGGATTGAACCCCGTCACTATCACACTTGTTGAGGAACCCTTGTAGTGGCAGAGTTCACGAAAGAGACGCACCAAGCTGAGCATGATTCCACTAAAGAACCCGTTACGGGGTGTCAGTGGTGCGCACAGGAAGTGTTCAGGCGCACGCACATCTGTCATGGCGAAGGTGCAAGTAGCAGGGTGCTGACGCCTAAACCAACTGCACCACCGGGGGAGTAAATGGCAGTTGGCATCAACAGGCTCACTCGTCGCATCACCATTCCGCAAGCGGATTTGACTTTACTTTCGGGCGTGCTGTACGAGTTAGACGTTGATGCCATGTATGAAAGCCTTCGCGACGGTAGGGCGGAAGAGCCCGGACGACCCTTCCCGACTCCTGCTGAGCGTGGCGCTGCAAAAACACTATCAGGTACAACGTATGCTCCGTTGGTGGAGATCATCAATAGCTACAGCGTGGAGTTTGAGGACACTGGCAGCCCCTACACGGTCAAGTGCGTAGGTGCGAACCACAATATTGAGGACGTGTTCATTCCCGGTACCAGTGGTGTAAACCTGATCGTCAATAACAGCGCAGGTCTGATTGTAAGCGGCAGCGTGGCAGCGGCACCGAATACAGGTATTCGCTAATGGCACTTTGGAAAGCACGAGTATCCACTGGCGTTCGCGTTTACTTCAAGGTGGTGCGCAACGGGGCGCTCGTATCCGGGCTGGCTACCGGTCTCTTCACAGTTGTGTTGATAAACCCCGCTGACACAGCCAGCACAACTTTGGCGGTGACAGGTTCTACTCAGCAAGGTGGGGTGTACTACGTTGATGTCCCGTCTGGTTTCCTGACCACTAACGGCGCGGGGCACTATGGGCTGTCTATTGGCGTACACAAGCCAAACCCACAGCCTATAGACGACGAGATTTTGGAGTCCGTTGAGGTAACAGCCCGCGATCTGGATGATTTGGCTACGCCGCAAGACGTACTGGATAATACGGACACTGTTGTGGGGTACATTGGGCAGAAGATCGTCTGATGGCACGCTACGAAAGCGATTTCGTGGTCGAATTTTTTTGCCTTTTATGTTGACCTATTCTTTCTTGTGGTGTATATTGAGTACGTGAGAGAGAGGTGTGAGATGACTACTAAGACCCAAAAAGAAATCGTCACCGTTGAAGTTCCTCGCGTGAACCTCAACGGGCTCGCCAAACAGCTTGACAAGCTCATCAAGAAAGCTGCCAAGCTGAAGAGCGGTGAAGTCGGGTACTCGATTGATCCCAACTTCATCAAGAAGACCGTGGTCGTAAACGAAATCACGGGAGAGAAAGCTGAAGTCGTCTATCAAAAGGTGACCGTGTACGGGGACCAGCCCATCATTGCGGGCTGGGCTTTTGTTGCCTCGCTGAGCAACTTCGAAGGCGTCGGTAACGTAGTCCGCGCCATCCCCGGCGAGACCATCCCTGTCAAGTATCAGGAAACCGAAACAACTCTTTGCGAACACTGCTTCACGAAGCGGTTCCGCAAGGAAGTCTACGTCGTTCGGAACGTGGATACCGCTGAGTACAAGCAGGTTGGTTCAACCTGCCTCAAAGACTTCACCGGGCACAACAATCCCACAACCGTTGCCAAGTACGCTGAGTTCCTTATCAGCGTGAAAGAACTGGTTGAGTCGGCTGACGACTTCGACGGGGCCTTCGGTCCCTCTCAGCCTGAGCGCTTCGACCTTCTTCGGTTCCTGACCGAAGTGGCGCGGGAAGTGCGGAAGTACGGGTGGGTCTCTCGCGGGATGGCTTACGACCAGATGACCACTTCCACTGCTGATCGGGTTATGGCTCTGCGGAGCGACACGTCCGACAACGCCAAAGAAGAACGGGTCACGACCGAAGCTGACGCGGAAATCGCGGAAGCCGCAATCGAGTACGGTCAGTCCTTCGAAGGTTCCGATCAAGAGTTCGAACACAACCTGTACGTCATCGCTTCCTTCGGGGCGATCAGCCGGAAGGAAATCGGGTTCGCGGCTTATCTCGTTCAGGGCTACCTGAAGTCAGTCGAGAAGGCCAAGTACCTTGCCAAGAAAGAAAAGATCGTCGCCTTCGATGCTGCGGTAGCAAAGAAGCGGATGGAAGCGATTGTCACCGTGGACATGATTCGCACGGTCGATGGGTTCTACGGTCCTTCCCTGCTGGTCAAGTTCGATCTGGTTCAGGAAGACGGTTCAATCGTCCAACTGACCACCTTCGGAACGGGGCAAGACCTGTACGACCTCAAGGAAGACAAAACCTACCTCATCAAGTTCACGGTCAAGGGAAACGAGGAATACAAGGGCGTCCCTAATACCAAAGTGAACCGCGTGAAGGTTCTCAAGGAAATCGAAAAGGAAACCAATGGTTGATGCGGAGTTGGACGCGCTGCTTCAAGAAGCTGACACGGCTATCCAGTCGTGCCAGCTTCTACAGGAAGCGCGCAAGCGGGTGGCGGAACTGGAAACGTACATACCTCAGTTCGCCAGTAAGATTGAGAGGCTGGCCGAAGTCGATCCCGAAGGCGGGGTCATCGGGAAGCTACGCAAGAAGCTGGCGGAACTAACCAGCGAGCGCAGCGAACTGA
>Ga0307378_10001890_pt1 | contig 33142 bp, 19 predicted proteins | sample UN1MG_FD_202238 | JGI IMG/M metagenome (GOLD analysis project Ga0307378, IMG submission 202238) | Soil microbial communities from Risofladan, Vaasa, Finland - UN-1 | ecosystem: Environmental > Terrestrial > Soil > Coastal area > Acid sulfate soil | place: Finland: Risofladan, Vaasa | collected... | reverse complement strand
AGGATAGTCGAATTGGGGTCCTGATATCGCGTTTCAAGTTCCGTACTGTCTTGGTCTTTAAGCATCCGGCTCATGTCTACTTGAATGCAGGCAATCACGGGGTTATTAGGATTCAGCCGTGCCCAGGAAGTCGTTGCATCCTGAGACCTGGCTGTAGTTAAAGGTTCCCGTACTTGCAGGTTGTATATCCAGCTTACCACATCGTCTCCGAATGTGTTGGCCCTTCGCTCCAGGCAGACCCGCAAGGGCAGTGCATCCTGAGTTGCGTCTGTTTTAACCGGATAAACTCCGTAAGGAGGAATCTCTACTCTGGAGTAGTCAAAAACACGGTTCGGATCGCCTGCTTCATCGAGATAGCCTATGGATGGCAGGTAGCCGCCCTCTGCCGAAGTCGTCCTTATTTCAGACCGGCTTATCGGAAAAAGAGGAGATAGCGTACTATTACTCTGCGGATGAATAATGAACCGGTAACTGAATGTCTGCGGTGCATAGCTTGCATAGGTTGCCGTACATTGGAGACCTATGCAGGATATGGTGGTGCTGTATCCATAGTAGCTATCGTATACAGCTTCATAATGGCCTGAGCTGCTTCCATCATCGATAAAGATTGGGTCGCTGAACGATCCGATAACATTAGCGAAGTTGGGATCAGGGTCAGGCCCTAAAGAAATCTGGAGCAGTTCAGGCCCTTGGGGGTAAAAGAAAAGGTTGGTGATGAGTTCAGGTCGATCAGGATCAGAAGTTTCCCATTTTTCTACGGAGGTGACCCGCAGGCTAGGCAGGTAAGGCATGGTCGAATTGCGAACCATCTTGAGCTTCAGCTTGGAATTAGATTGGATGTTAAGCGAATGGGCCGAGCTGTCGGGATTGGTATCTACCTTAAACCCATTCCCGCTATTGTTCTCTACCGTGGGCTTGAATAGGCAATTGGGATCAACGGCGGCCAGCTTGAAAGTGCCTGTGGGAAGGTACAGGTAGTAATTGCCATCGGAATCGGTTTGGGCAGTATACGAGGGGATGCCCATCGTCAATGAGGTGGCAGTCACCGTGATATCTCGCAGCGAAACTTCAGTGCTGTTCTTCACCTCGAAAACCTTTCCGGCTATTTTCGCTGCATGGGGCAAGAGCTTAACGTGATGGTCCACGGTCTGACTGGAGGAGACAGAAACTTTCGTAATCAACCTCTGATAATCCGGAGCCGAAACTATCAGACTGTATTGCCCTGGAAGAAGTTTTGAAAGTTTATAGCTTCCCGTACGCAATTCAGCAGTGTACTTGTTATTTGACATCCCTTGAATCCGTACCGCGATATTGGGCACAGACACACCGGTTTCTTTGTTGGTAACTGTGCCCTGAATGGTTCCCAATCCAATAACCGCAATCATCACCGTCTGAGTGGACTGGGTCCTGTCACCGGTTGAGCTGTAGTTGCAATTGTCCGAAGCAGTAACTGTCACCCAGTGGGTACCCACATCATTTTGGTCAGTGGTACGTGAATTGCTGGTCATCCAGCCACTGTAAATGAAATTTACCGAATCTACTGCATCCTCGTCATAGGCTTGTGGACATAAGGTAACGGAGTCGCCGGCCATCACCACCTGCGGAGGGATAAATTCCAGTTGAGGCGGATTATTGTCCAGGGTGGTGGAATCGCAGTCATTATTAAGACCATCGCAGTGAATTTCAGATGCACCCGGATTAACATTGGGATTATTATCATTACAATCCAGGGAATTTTCAACATAGGTATAACCGGAATCCGTATGGACAGCACATACACTCATAGACTTGGGGTAGCTCGAACTGCCGTATCCGTCTTCATCTTTATCACGATAGTACCATTTGCGAGGGCCACCATCTCCGGTACTACCATCACATATGTAGAATTTGCCTCCGGTCGTGGGTGTACCTACGGCGGTATTTTTTCCGTCCGTGGCCCGGAACCAATAGATGTAGACTCCATCTCCACTGCCATGAGTAAACCGATGTGTAAAAGAGTATATCCTGCCTTTGTCAAAAGAGTCAGAGGATGAGCTGGAAAGCGTATACTTTGTCGCCGCCGCATGTGTCGAGTCAGTATTGGGATCAACCCAGAGTTCTATCTTATCAGGGGCGTCTCCATCCGCATCCTTATACAATACCTTGAAGGTGAAATCTGCATCAGATACGCTGGAATCCGGATTGACTCCATCCTGCTGATAGCCTATCTCATTCACCCAGCTCAAAACCGGCTGGCTTCCTGAGCGGGTCACCCGAAGTTTTGGGCCCTGGATTTTAACCTCACTACCCGGCAGGTCGGAAAAATAAAACAGCGTTGAAATATCGGCAGTTACTGCATAATGGAGTTTTATATTACTCTGCTCATAACAAACCCCGTCCTTGAACTCTTTGTTCGTGTCCTTTTGACCCATGGGGTACTGTTCATTCGGCTCATAAGTGCCATTGCCATTTTCATCTACCCATACTTCGGCGTGGAGCTGTGGAGGATCATTATCCAGGTCACGATAGGTGACCTGGAAGGTAAAACCGCTTCCTCCCTCTCCCTGTACCGGAGTTACCTTTGGAGATTCCAGTGTGGGCTGGTGATTCAGGAATAAAAACCGGTCATGGGTTGGAGGGCCACTAGCCAGGTTTTTACCATCATGAAAATAAAAACGATAGCTGACCTGGCTCTGACTTGCGGCTGAAAGGTACACGATCTGGGTATAGATTACGCCATTTTTGTAATTCTTATCAGCCACGTTTTCCGGGAGCATGGTCCATTTTTCAGTAGATTGATAGACGCCATCGTCATTTTCATCCACCCATACCTGACAAACGGAGGGTGAGTCCCCATCCAGATCCGTATAAATCACCTTGAAGGTAAACCAATCATTGGCATTCCCCGACGATGGGATGGTGCCATAGGTCAATACCGGAGCATTCCCGACCTTTTTTACCGTGACTATCCCGGCAGAAGTATTGGCATCGGCCTGGAAAAACTGATACGCGAGGTTATTGGATGTGGAGGGATCCCCTGTAGTGCTGAGATTGGGATCGAAGAAAATCATCCTCGTAGATGCCTGATAGACCTTACCATCTTGGTAACTTTTCTGGTTAGGGTCCTTTTCTCTCAGCGGAAATTTTTCAATATCCTGTTTAAGGGTGTCACGATTGAGGTCAACCCAGACAAACCCGCTGGTAGAAGGAGGATCGTTATCCTCATCTTTATAAGTAGCCTGGAACTGAAAAGTGCTTCCGCCATCACCAGGATTTGGGGTTACTGTCCCTTGCTCCAGCTTTGGTGGGCGATCAATCGTGATGCTCTTGTCAAGGGCAGGTTGCCCGGTGGTGGCAGGTTGCCCGGTGGCCGCCCTATAACAGTTATTAAAGGCAAAACCGTATGATACTTCTCCGCCTTGTGGCAGGTTAATCACTTTATGGAAGGTATAGACGCCATTATTGACCACATTCGGATCAATTTTTTCATTCACTTCATACTCACCATCATCATCCAGGTCCAGCCAGAGCTGGTGTCTCACACAGGAGCAGGAATCCGTATTAGGATCAAGATTTTGATACCGCACCTGGAAGGTGAACATATCGCCGCTATGTCCTTTAGACGTGTTCACCCCATTGGGATAGCCGCTCGTCCATGTCAAGGTGGGTGCAGGATGAGAGGGAGCGGTCACGGCAATGGTGTGGACCTCTTCCGGGCCCCCCAGAACTTTGCCTTGAACAGGGTGCTCGAAGAGGAAACGGTACTGTAACTCACCATCTCCTGCGTAGTTAATCATCATCACCCGCTTGTAATCCTTTCCGTCCTTGCAATTTATGTCACTGAAATTCACCGGGTCCATGACAAGTTTTTCATTTTCTTCTATTATCTTATTGTCATTGATATCCAGCCAGACGTATTGCAAGCTTGGCAGTTTGTTATCCAGGCTTGTATATCTTACCTGAAAGGTAACAAGACGGTTAATTTCGGTCGTAGCCGGGTTAGTCATGCTCTGGAGACTGGCCAGGTTGAAGAAGAGAGACTGCGCCTTGGCACTATTGCCCGTAGCCGAATTTTTCCCGTCATGAAAAAAGAACCGGTAATTAAGCTCTCCGTCCAGTGGAGCTATAATATGATAGATCGACCTGGTATAAATGCCGGTGTAGGCGCCATTACTTTGATACGATTGCCAGGCTTCATCCATAAGGAATCGCTCGCTGGGCTCATACGTCCCATTATCGTTTGCATCAACCCAAACCTCATAACCAGGGTCCAGCAAAGTCCCGTAGCGAGGCCCTGGCCGTTCGCCATCATAATCGGTATACATGATCCTGAAGGTGAGGGTACATCCTATGCCATCGGGGCTTGTATTCAAATCTACTCCGCCGGTTTTGTACCCTTCCTCGCCTGTCCAGGCAAGTACGGGCGAGTTAGCGTCATGCTGAAGTGTCAGTGATTGACCGTCCGGAGAGTACCCGGCAGGACAGGAACTGGAGCTGGCAATGGTATTGTTGTTGGCATCCTCAAAATCAAACTTAATAGGAACGCTCGTCAGCCCGTTATACAGCAGGAAAACATCCGCAGTATAGATGCGGCCAATACTAAAATCAGTATCATCATTCGGATCCAACTGCTTCAGAGGATATCGTTCCTCATCCTGGACTTTTTTATCATTGTTGAGATCTACCCAGATATGATGATGATCTTCGTCGGGCGGATCGTTATCCTGGTCCTTGTAGCTTATTTCAAAGGTGAATAAATTCTCCCCTGGATACTCAACATATCCGTCATCATCCGTCCAGCAGACAACAGGAACAGAGTTTACCAGCACCTGATGGTCCACGGTAGGATCTCCGGTAGCGAAGCTGGTAGCATCAGAGGCAAAAAAGCGATACGAGATCTTTCCATCACCCGCATAGCTCACTGTCTTCGAATAGGAATAGATATCGCTGCTCCCCTGCCTGCTCAGGGCATATTTTTCCGATCCCTCGTAGATGCCGTTATCATTGGCATCGATCCACAACTGAACCCGGACATCCTGGGCAACATATGAAGTGAAGCTTACCTGAAAGACTCGTGTTGTCCCTGGTGCCGCTACATCAGGCTCAACTCCGTCAGAGGTGTATCCAGTCGTTCCGGTCCACCTTAGTATTGGTAAAGATGTGGTAGGGGGATTGATGGTAAAAAGATGATCGATGGCCGGAGTTCCTATCGCTATATTATTATTTGCTATAAAGTAGAATCGATATTTATGGCGCTGGTCCGTAGGGTAGTCGTCCGTAGGCGGCTTGTATCGCAGGATCAAGCTCTTGGCATAGACACTTCCCGAACTGTAGCTATAAGAATCCGCCCTAGTCATAGTATACTTCTCATCGTACTCATAGGTCCCATTATCGTTTTCGTCCACCCAGATTTGGTACGTAGCCGGCGCTGTATTCTGGCTGTTTATGTACTTCACTCGAAATTCGAAGCTGCTTCCTCCTATTGCAGAGTCAGGATTTACTCCGTCTGCAGTAAAACCTGTCTGCCCGGTCCAGTCAAGCTTCGAATCAGTGTTAATGGAAGAATTAAAGTAAACGTTATGTTTATTCGTATCATGCCAGATCGCATAAATATCCCCTCCGGGATTACCACCGCAGCATACCTGGGATTTGAAGGCAGAGGCATTAGGAGGGTCATCCGTTTCCAGATTCAATGGGGTATTCTGCCAGCTCGCGCCGGAATCTTTGGAATAATTCACAAAAGCGTTCAGTCCCAGATTAAGGTTAGTACGTAACTGGCTCCAGCTTAACGCCACCAGCCCCTGGCCCGACGCAAGCCCCTGACTGGTACAACTGATACTCGGATCATAAACTGCGCTGTCGGACCCATTATCTCTTCTGGCTGGTGTTCTCCAGGTTGGCTGCGTGGAGATATTGCAATGGGTTTCATAAAGATGGCCTGCCCCGATCCAAATTACATATATATCTCCCTGGGAATCAGCGGCAAGGCGAAGATCACTGAAGGGGGTCGAAGCACCATCCGGCAACTGTACATTTGCAGTCTTACTGATATCCCTGAAATATGCTTTTTTCCCTTCCTGAATCCAGGCAAAATAGGCACTGCTGCTTTGAATTCCCCAGATCACTTGCAGGTCGGAGGGAGTGTATCCTTCGGGAACCAATTGAATATCCGTTGGTTGCCATGTATGACCGTAATTGAATGAACAATTGTAATACATGCCGGCATTATATATTTTGCTGCCATCATTCTTTTGCTCAATCCAGGCCACGTAAGCTATATTGTAACTGCAAACTATTTGGGGGGGCAGGCAATTCACCTTGCTTCGGGTAGAGGCAGGGGCATCAAGACGAAGGTCCGTCTCCAGCCATGTTTTGCCATAATCAGAAGAATAGTTTACATAAATTCCCCCCACAGAGCTGCGCGTATCAACCCAGGCGATATAGATATACCCTTGCGAATTACAGGCAATCTGAGGATTCGACACTCCTGATGGACCGGTATTAATGCGAACATCCTGCTCCTGGAATGTCTGGCCATGATCAGCAGAATAATTGAAATAAATATCTCCCTTTGAATCGTTTCGAAGGTCTACCCAGACCCCATAGATATAGCCAATATCATTACCACAAATCTTAAAATCCGAATATGGGGATACCCTTGCCTCCTGACTGTGTATGTTTTTGGCGGTAGAAGACCAATTTAAACCACGGTCAGTGGAAGAGCGCAAGGCAATCACATCCTTGGACCCGTTATTCTCAAGCCAAGTCAGATGCATATCTCCCTGGTTGTTGCAGAAAATCCTGGGTTGTACTGTTCCTGCCATATAAGTATTCATTTTTTGTTCATTGCTAAAAGCGACAGTGGCAGAACGAGCTAATGTACAGTTCCAGAGAATCAGGACTGATATCAGCAGTAAATAGGTTGGGTATCTCCTTTTTTTCATAACACAATAACCTCCTGATTGTACAGATTGTACAGAGAAAAAGCCGTAGAAGTAACCAGTACTGTTTCACTACCTCAAGTCGTTTGAGGTATATGTACTTATAGCTTATCCGAAAAGCGGTCACAAATTCAAGATGGATCTAACATAAGACCTTATTTGGGCAACTTTTCTTACGTTAAATCAATGTCTAATCTTTAGATGTTAGAACATAACGGTGAGAGTTGGCCTGCCCCCTCGGCAATGGATTTCGAATAGAAAGTGAGATCTTTGCCTTATTTCCATCTTTAATTCCTATACTCAGATAAAATGGTAACACGATCGAACACATTTTGTAAATACTTATGTTTTGTTTACCTATATTCAATAGCCTAAAAAAGGCAGAGGATGGCCCAAAAGCCAGGGGATGAATGGTGTGCTGCCTCATTGCGGTTTTTTATCTTTTTTTTTACCGTTTTCTTTTTTTATTTTTTTCTTTTCATGGAGCATCCCCTTATAATTAATTATTGATGGGTGAGAGGCGAGCCGCACCACGGACAATAATTCCACGAGCCGTTTTCCTCTTTCTTACATTTGGGGCAAATCTTGGCCGGCACTAATGAGCTTAAGGGCAATGTCCATTGAAAGGTCTGATCTCCGGCATCGGGGACGCCTTTGAACCGAATAGAAAATTCCCCTTCTCTCGTTGCTTCATAGGCTTTCTCTTTGTCTTTGGTTTGGGCTGGGAAAAGAAAAAAATTCATATTATCTCCCATCTGCCCCAGCATATTCGAAAATATTGGTTTAATCATGATAATTGCGTTTCGAACGCCTGACTCGACATCTTCATCGTCAATGGGCTTGTAAGGGTGCCCGGCCTTATCCTCAAGTAAAACATGGTCCTGAAGCAATGATTTTGAGGTAAAGGTCGGAAGCCCTGATGAGGAAATTCTGCCATGAACCATGATAAAGGTCATGTAAGGGTCGAAAAGCTCCAATACTTCCTTGATTCGTACATCGGGAACCCCGGCCCGCTCCAGGGTCAACTGCCACCACTCCTTGGGAATCCACTGGACTATGGCGATTACCCCTGGATCATCGGACATTTTCTGACATTCATTCATCAAGGCAATTAAGTCATGCCGATCTTTTTTTTCATTGGCCTGACAACTTGTAACTCCCTCTTTGGCCTGACAACTTGTAAAGACCATGCCGGGTATGAAGCCGAAAGTTAGAATAAAGCAAAAAAGGGAAATATGTATTATCCACTCTCGATATCGTGGTTTCATCATCTACTCCTTTTCCACCTCTTTATCATTTCTTCTGATTTGGCGAAGGTAGATTTTTAGTTTATAGTAAAAATTTAGCGATTAAACTTCTGCTATTTAATAATTTATTACTTCTTACCCTCTATCGGGTGTTTAGGTTAATTGAGCTTAGTACAAACAGCGGTAATTCCGCGACCGGTTGTAGGGGCGGCCCCCATAGCCGTCAGTTTAAGCAAGCGTTTGAAAAAACGACTTCTTTGCCACTTTTAATTCCGAGCTAAGCGAGAAATCTTGGCCGGAAGCGAGCAAAATATCTCGGAGCAAAGCTCCTCGATATGACACATCTTTCAGAATAATAACGCCTTGCATCTTAAACTGACGGCTATGGGTGCCCCTACGATAAAGGCCGCGTATTTATCGCGCAGTGTAGTGTACTTAGTAGTTTTTTGTCTGCTTTAAGCGAGAGAGGTGAACAAGGCGAGGAGAGCGAATCGATAACGTTGCCTTCCACGGGAGCCTATCATATCAGGGGTGAGATAAATGGGGTGAGATAAATAAAGAGGGGTGAGATAAATAAAAAATAAAAAAGGAAAATGAAAAAGACTTTGATCAATCAATTCATGGAAATCACCTTTTAAAAATAGTGTTGACTATTTTATATTTTTATGATACTAATTTTAAAGTGTAATCCTCTTCTTCTTTTGTAGGCGGGTCATATTTTTTGACCTGCCTACCCCTTATTCCCTAATTTGTTTAGACTTTATAAAAAGATCTGCCAACTCCCCTTAATTTTTTTTGGACCAAATCTACTATCTTTTCCGGTGATTTTTCAACAAAGCCAATTTGAGAGCAGGCGATGCCGAATCGATTGCAGATGGCCTTAACTGAGTCGAAGTCGTCAGGATGGACAAGAACACAAAAACCAACGCCCATGTTAAAAGTCCGAAACATTTCATCATCGCTGATCCTGCCAATCTGCTGCATGAGGGGAAAAATGGGCGGGGGCTCAGGCAGAGCGGTAATGGTAAATTTAACATCTGCCTTGACGCGCAAAAGGTTGAGTAAGCCATCACCGGTGATATTGATGAGGGCCTTGATCCGTAAGTTTTGAGCTAATAATTCATTGACTATGGGTACATAGATGATCGTAGGCGCCAGTAATACCTCGCCCAGGGTTTTGTCCAATTCAGCAAAGCAGTTGTCCACCCGGAAGTCGCCTTTTTCAAAAAAGATCCTTCTGGCCAAAGAGTAACCGTTGCTGTGAAGGCCGCTGCTGGCTAAACCGACAATAATGTCTCCTTCCGTCAAATCACTGCCCTCGATTACCTGTCCGGGATCTATCGTACCTATGCCCATACCGGCAATATCAAATCCATAGCCGGGCCGGACACCCTGGATTAAATCACGAACCTGAGCGGTCTCGCCTCCGGGGATAGTGACTCCGGCCTGCCGTGCTCCTTCCAGAAGTCCCTGCCCTAATTGATCGAGCAGATCATCTTTCGGGTCCTGGAGGGCAATATAATCCAAAAAGGAGATCGGCTTTGCCCCGACACAGATAATATCATTGACATTCATGGCTATGCAGTCGATGCCCACGGTGTCATATTTATTCATCATCTGGGCAATCAAAACCTTTGTCCCCACACCATCTGCAGATACAGCCAGCCCCAGAGTGTCAGTGATCCTGATGATATTGGCAAAATACCCTATGGAGCTTAACACCTCGCCAGGGCCGTGCTGAATGAATTGAGAGGTTTTGGCCATGTATTTTTTAATAAAATTTCCCAGTGACATTTCCTCCTTGGAAATATCAACGCCTGATTCCTTGTAGGAAAGGTTCTGGGATGGGGGATTACCCTGAATTTGGTTAGTTTCCCTTTCGGATTGGTTTTTGCTTTCCATGTTTTTCCTTCAAATATTCAAAAAATTCGTTATCTTCAGAAAAAAGAAAGGTGGTATTTTCTTTCAAAGACTTCCTGTACGCCTCAAGTGTTCTCATAAAGGAGTAAAAGTCGGGGTCCTGATTATAAGCATCCGCGTAAATCTTCATGGCTCTGGCTTCACCTTCGCCCTTGATTTCCTGAGCTTTTTTATAGGCGTCGGCCAGAATGACTCTTTTCTCCTTGTCCGTCTCAGCCTTTATCCTGAGTGCTTCCTCCTCTCCTTCAGAGCGATAGCTCTTGGCCTCACTCTCCTTTTCCCCTCGCATCCTTTCAAAAGTCTGCTTTTCGTTTTCAGAAGGGAGGTCAGCCCTTTTGACGCGAATATCCAGAATCTCAATTCCATAGCTACGCGCTTTTTCCCCAGCGATTTCGGTTACCTTTTTCATGATGGTTTCCCGATCAGTCGAAATGACATCCAGCAAATCATGAAGCCCCAGTTGTGCCCGCAGTTCAGCATAGATGATATCATACAGCCGGGCCTGGGCCCGACTTTCCGTGCCGACGGACTCCAGGAATTTAAGGGGATCTACAATTTTCCACTGGCAGTAGTTATCGATCACAATATTCTTTTTATCCCTGGTTGAAATTTCAATGGCCGCAGACTTGTATTCCAACAACCGGTTATCGAACTTCAGCACTTGCTGAACAAAGGGTTTCTTTATCCGTAAACCGGGAGTAGTGATTGCCGTGACCGGCTTTCCCATTTGGACCACTACGGCCTGCTCCGTTTCATCAATAATAAAAAAAGTCTGGGCTAAACCTATACCGGCTGCAATCAAGACGATAATACTGATGATCAGAATTTTTTGTTTTTCCATAGACGTTCTAAGCTCACTATTTGTATCTTTATCGCGTTGCTTTTTTATCGCGAGAAAAGAATATTTTTATGTTTTAAGTTAACGGCTTTTTTGTACTGTTAGGGTCTTTTAATACCTTTTCCTCTGTTATTCCTCCCAAAGTGCCTGCTGCCCCTCCTAAAGTGCAGGGAAAATCTTTCCCGAAAGGGAGAACCCCGATAAACTCCCGGCCTGACTCCACGATATACTTTTGAGCCTTTGGCAGGATCTGCTCCATGGTCTCGAGGTAAAGCCTTTTGCGAGTAACCTCTTCAGCGCCCTTGTACTGGGCATAATTCTGTAAGAAGCGGGTAGCATCTCCCTCGGCTCGCCGAACAATTTCATCGCGGTAGGCTTCAGCCTCATTGATCGTCCGGCTTGCCTCTGTGCGGGCCTTGGGCAATTCTTCATTGGAGTAGTCATGGGCCTCATTGATCAGCCTGTTTTTATCATCTCTGGCGCTGGCTACACTCTTAAATGCATCCGCCACATCAGTCGGGGGGTGGACATTCTGAAGATCCACGGTTACAATTTTTAAGCCGGACTGATAATTGTCCAGAATTTTCTGCAAGATATCTTGAGCTGTGTGCTGGATCTGGTGTTTTTCGATCGTAAGAACATCCTCGGTCTTATTTTGGCCGATGATTTCGCATAAGGTGGATTCAGCCGCATCCCGGATTGTCTTTTCCTGATCCCGAATATGAAACAGGTAAAGCTTGGGGCCCTTGATCTGGTACTGCACAGTAAAACTGATGTCAATGAGATTCTCATCCCTGCCTAGCATCCGTGCCTCTAAAGGGATCTCCCGAAACTTGGCCGGAGGCCCGGGATCAATAGTCCGAAAGCCGATTTCAAGGCGGTTGATCTCCTTGATTTTGGGGCACGTAACCTTCTCTATGGGTACGGGAAGATGGTAGTGCAATCCCTGCTCCCTGGTTTCGGTCATCCTGCCAAACCTCTGAACGATTCCAACTTCACCCGGCTCAACGATATAAAGGCCTGTAGCCAGCCAGATTAAAAAAATTCCACCAACAACCCAGGGGACCATATGCCAGGGCATGCCCTCCGTCGGCATCATTCGGGATGCTAGGGAATCTCCCTTTTGATCGGGGCGTTTTTCCTTAGTTCTTTTCGTACTTAAATCTCGCCACTCCATATCATCTGTCCTTTTTTAGTTTTACTTGAGGGGGGTCGTAATTCCGCAGCCGCTCGATAGCTATAGGCAGGTGTTCAATAAGATCGGTGGCCAGAAGGCCATATTCTCCCTTTTGCTCCCGCACCAGATCACCGGCAAAGCCATGCAGATATACTCCTGCCTGAATGGCCTGGATTTTAGGCAACCCTTGAGCCAGGAGCCCCCCGATTACACCGGTGAGAACATCTCCTGTTCCACCTGTGGCCATACCCGGATTCCCGGTCGGATTGATAAAAACATTCCCTTGAGGATCTGCAATAAGAGTGCGAAAACCCTTCAGGACCAGATAACAGTTCAATTCCACGGCAGCCCTGCGGCTGATTTCAAGACGGTCATCGAGAACTGCCTTAAGCTCAATCCCCAGCAGCCTGGATAGCTCTTTGGGATGCGGGGTCAGTACCATCGGCTGTCTGGCCTCTTTCAAGATGCTGGCATGAGCAGCCAGTGAATTGACTCCATCCGCATCCAAAACAATAGGTATATCCGCCTTTAGAATGATCCACTCGATGAGCTCCTTAACTTCAGGATTCACACCGACCCCAGGGCCAAATACCAGGGCGCTCATACGGGGCAGCATCTCCTCAATGGCGGTTATGGCCTGAGCCGAAAAGGTCTTTTCACCCGTTTCAGGCAAAGGATAAGTCATCACCTCGGTGAGCTTCATCTCCATGATCGCGTTCAGGCTTTCCGGAATACCCAAAGTAACCAGACCCGCGCCGACACGGGCTGCGGACTGGCTCGTCAGATAGGCTGCGCCCGTCTTGCCGATAGATCCGGCCAGGACCAGAAGGTGGCCGTAAGTTCCCTTGTGGGATTCAGGGCTGCGGGGCGGCCAGCAGTGGCGAATGGATTCCGGCTCGATCATCTCAAGCTGAATATTTTTCTGTTGAACTGTCTGAACGTTTTTAACGGCTTGAACATCTTGAATAACCTGGACGGATTTTACCGCTTTTTCCGGAATGCCGATATCTACAATTTCCAGTTTTCCTGTTGCCAGACAGGCAGGAGGAAGCACATGGGCCAGTTTGGGGAGGGCAAAGGTAACGGTAAGGGAAGCATCAATGTGCGGCCCCACAGGGTGGGCCAGGTCTGCACTCAAGCCCGAAGGAAGGTCTACGGAGACAATGGGTTTCCCTGACTTTCCTGCCTTGTTGATAAGATCGATCACCTCGGCTGCTAACCCCCGGACCGGCGGGGTCAGCCCTGTGCCAAAAAGAGCATCCACCAGGATATCCGCTTCGAGCAAAGGGCAACGATAATTTTCCAGATCCTCCGGAGAGGTAATGCTCCTGATTGTCAAATCCAGATTCCTGGCGATTTGTGCATTAATTTTCGCATCACCAGACAGGGATTCCGGATCAGCCAGTAAGAAAATGCCCACATCTGTACCCAGGGCAGATAAACATCTGGCAATAACCATGCCGTCACCGCCATTGTTTCCCTTGCCGCACACGACATTCACCCTTTGATGTGGCAGGTCCGAAAAATGCTGAAGCATTTTGGCTACTACCTGGCGACCGGCATTTTCCATCAGCACGATCCCGGGCAGGCCGATCTCTTCAATGGTATACCTGTCCAGCGCCTGCATCTGCCTGGCTGTAACCACTTTCATTTCTCCCCCACAGTTTTTCCTAATGGCCTTTTCATAGCCTTTTCAAATCCCCCCCCCAATAGCCTTTCCAAACTCCTGCGCATCTCCACCCAGTGCGTCCCGCGCCAGTATATCTTGCGGCAGGCTGGACAGAAGTAAAATGTTTGCTCCGTATCAAGAACATAGGCAGGAACCTTGTGCTCAATTTCCGCCTTGTCTATTTTCTGTAATACCTCATTGCAATTGAGGCATCGCCCTAAAGCCAGGGGAGGAGCCTGGATATTCAACTCTTGAAAGACCTGTTCCAACTGGTCCTCATAAAAATCATGAGCAATCAAAATGGCCTTCAGATTCTTTTTCTGGCTGAGCTTAAACAGGGCGTGGTCCCGGGTTAACAGTATCCGGTTTTCCTTTTCAGCCCGCACCAAAAGATCAGGGTCGCGAATCTGTCGATAATAAAGGGTATCGAAGCCGCATATCCTCAGCCATCTGCTCAGCTTCCCCAGCATACAATCTGCAATGAACCTTATCTCTGAAGCCATTACTCGAACCATGTTCGTTCAGATCATATTTTTATGAGTTTCAGGTTAACCCATTGCGAGTCACCTATTGCGAGTTGCGAGTTATTAGGTTGAGCATTAAGCATGTAACCCATATACATTAACATAGAGCTCCTTCTCAGGCAACTTTAATTTTTCGGGAATTAATCATTCTTTGTAACTACTCAGGTAGATAGGCTGTAGGCATTTAGGCTGTAGGCATTTAGGTTGTTAGGCATTTAGGGCATTTAGGCTGTACTGTTAGGAGGAGACAATGCGTTCAGACCCTGTTGTTTTATCCTGCTCCTCCATAAATTCTATGGTCCTTTCCCATAAAAATTCCGAGTACCCGCCTTTTCCCTGAAGATCTCTGACTTAAATGAGTATTTTTTTCCAGAAGGTTAGGCTGATATCAGTCTTTATTTTTGAATGGTATGCATATTGCTCTATTCAAGACCGAAGGTGAGCAGGTTGAGTAAACCAAAGTTTGGGAAATAAGCCCATGTTCCATCGTTATGGTCAATATCCTAATAATAATACTAATAATACTACTAATACTAGTGGTTAAGGAGGGGTTAGGCAACTATCTATCAAGAAACAGTGTAATCAACCTAAGATACTATTTAGTCAAAGAAGCATAAATCAATTCACGGTGGATCTCTCTTAGTCTATCTCCTGCTCTCATGTTGCCTCGTTCACTATCATGCGCCCAAGCTGCTTTGATGTATCTTGTGCATCGATATCGCCTAAAGGAGGTGATGCCTGTAGAAGAATATTCGAAAAATGGTATTTGTATTCTTATCAATTCAGTAACACTAGAAATCAAAAAGGAGGTTTTTAGATGCTTTCTCAAAAACGCAAATTTTATTCATTTATCTTAGCATTACTCATACTCACAGGGGTTGCCCTTGTGTCCGCCTCTTTGGTGCAGGCGGTCCTTCTCCCGACTGCAACAACGGCGAACTGGATAAATCTTCCCCCTTATAATACTCTATGGCCATTGTGGTCTCCACCTCTTTCCCCCACAAACCCCTTGACCGGACTACCTACGCCGATCGTCAGCAACTTGAGACCGAGTACCGTTCTTCCTGTACAACCCGGACTGACCTGGGACCCGAACCTTAAGTATCCGTGGCTTTTGTACAATACTCCACTGGGTATGGCTTATTATGATCCACTATACGGCATTAACTCCTGGGCACCTTCATACCTGAAAAATTCTATTACTGGGCTTCCTGCTCCGATCGATCTTTCTCTGATCCTTGGATGGAGCGCGCTTTTGCCCACATCCCAAAGCTGGCTGACCAACAACGTGCCGGTTGCCAATAATGCCTTTATTAATGCTTATCCGGCTTATGCCGTAGCCTATGAGATTCTGCAGGGCGGAACCCTGGCCAGTTATCCGATTTTTGCTTCTCTTCTGAATCCTGCTCCCCCGCTGCAATCTCTGCTGACTCCATCTCTGCTGCTCGGCTTGGGTGCCTTGGCTCCATAAGGCTTTTTTTAGCCTTCAAGAGGCTTTTCGGCTTGCAGGTGAGCTTTCTGCTTGCAGGCATTGGTTTTGCCTTTGGGTTTTTGAAGAGATTGGAGAAGTTTTTTTTGCTTTGAGGTTTAATTTTTTTCCTTCTACCGTCATTATGTATGCCAGGCAGGTACTATTTAACCTGCCTGGCATAAATATTTTCCTGATGACGCTTCCCGCCGTTCACGATAATCTCATTCCACAGTCACCTGAAACGTAATCGTACCACTGCTGCCGGGTGAGAGCGGACCGGTAAAAGTCCATACTACGTCGCCTGACCCTCCCACGCCTGAGTTTGTTATCGTGCATCCGGTCAGATTTGCCGGAAGTGGCGTACTGAAAGAAGCGTTCAGGAATTGGGTAAAGGGAGGTCTATTCTGGCTGATCTGCTGCGAAAGGCTGTGACTGTTGCTTCTTTGACTGAAATGGAAGAGAAAGTTTCCGCCTCATGACCTTAAGTCAATCCGATACCGATGTCAGATCATCTGTCAGATCAGCACGCTCCGGCCCAGTGCAAGGGAGATCACGAAGGCAAGGCTGGGGGTAAGCAGCCAGCCCAGCAGGATTTGGTAAAGGGTGTTCAGGCTGATCAGTCTGAAGTTTTGCACCAGGGCTATTCCCAGAACCGCCCCGACTGCGGCCTGAGATATGGAAACCGGCACGCCGATCAGGGCAAAGATATGGAGGGTCAGGGCTTCGGACAGAAGCAGGATAAAGGCGGAAAAAGCATTCATCAGGAGTATTCGGCTGAACATGGTCTGCATGACTCCCCGGCTGAAGGTAAGGGAGCCCAGGGCAATGCTTATCCCTCCAATCAGGGTGGCCTGATAAAAGGTCAGCATTCCTGCCTTGAAGAATAAGCCGGTCGCATTGGCCACGTTGTTGGCCCCCATTGAGTAAGCGCTGTAGCATCCCACCAGACAGAGTGATACGCGCATAAGCTGATCGTATTTGAGGAAATGGGGATTCACCAGAAAGAGAATGCGGCCGAGAACGATAAAAGAGATGCCACCGATGATCGCTCCGGCGAACGGGGTCAGGAGCCAGCAAATCACCACCTTTTCCAATGCACCCCAATCCATCTGACCATAGAGCAGGCCGATACCCAAAATTCCTCCCACTACGGCGTGGGAGGTGGATACAGGCAGGTGCAGAGCAGTCAAAGCTGCTATGGTAATGGCCGCTGCCAGACAGGCGACAAAAGCACTGCTGCTCGTTTGAGTGGTCAGGCTGCTGAGTGTCCTTATCCCGGCTCCGCCACCCACCAGAGCCCCGATAATGGCAAAGCCTGCGGTAAATAAAGATGCGCTCCGGTAGGAGATCATCTGGGTTGATACCGCAGCTCCGAGCGTTTTAGCTGTATCATTAACCCCAAGAATCCAGCCCAGGAAAATTCCGGCCACAAGTCTGATCATCTGTTTCTCTGCCTATTTGCCTATCCGCCTATTTGCTTACCTGTCTATTTGCTTATTCGCTTGTCTGATTGGCTGCTTAAATGATCCTTTTAGCTGCGATGACATTCAACTGGTCTCCTGTATCTTCGGCCCGATCCGAGATGTTTCCCATCTCTATAACCAACTCCTTCAGCAGGATTTTTTCACCGAGCGGAGCAGCACTCTGAAAAACCTTTCGGATTAACCTGCGCTCTATGGCATCGGAGGCCCTTTCCTTAATGCCGATTTCAGCGGTGAATTTGCGGACTTCCTTGATATTATTAAAAACAGCCTGAACCGCCTGAGTAATATCTCCGATAGTCTGAGAATTGATATCAGCAAGCTGGCGAAAATCCTCTTTGAAGTGTTCAGGAATGAATAAACATTCCGTATCAATCTGCAAGATTACCGATTGGGCCTTGTTAGGAATTTTATCCACAGACTCCAGAACGCCCAGGATGTCTCCACGTGATTCCGGTATCAGGGCCTTTTCGTAGAGAGTGATCTCTGTTTCCCTGCGCAGCTCATCAGCCTCAGCTTCGACCTGGTTGATCCGGTCTACAAGTTCTTGAAATTCCTGGCAATCTTGCTTATCTAAATAGATCAGAAATGCCTTCAGAAATATATCCACGCACTCTGAGGCTTTTTGAAGATATGAATTAATCATTTCCATGAGCCGATGCTTCTTGGAAAAAAATAATTGCATAATGGATACCCCTTTTTCTGATTTTTCTGATGCCCTCTCATTATGATATCGACAAGAATGCAGGACATCAATATTTAATATTCGGGATATTCTGGATACAGGGTTCTGGATGGGCGATAACTTATACTGGAGCGGCTACCACCTCCAGCTATTCTCCTCACCTCCTTTAGATAACGTGGTCCGGTAGAGAGTTGTTTATACCGATTTACTTATACTGATCGCTGATAACTGACTATTGAATCACTGCCCTTGATCCAGACTGTCCAGGAGCATGCGCGCCTGAACATAGTCGGGCTGAATCTGAAGGCATTGCCGCAAAAACTGGCGTGCCTTCTGGCGTTCGCCACTCAGCAGGTAGCATTTTCCCAGCGAAAAAGCTGCCCGACTGTCCTTGGGCTGGAGTGAGATTACCTTCTCCCAGTTGGGGATGGCCAGTGAGTATCGCCCCTGGTTGGTATAGTACATGGCTGTTTCAGCGTAAACTTCGACCATATCGGGCCTGAGCTTCAGTGCCTGCTGGTAGTACTGATTGGCTTTTTCCTCGTTGCCCATGCGAAGGTAGGTATCTCCCAGACACCGGAAACTGACTGCCCTCTCCCCGTCATCATCGTGACTTGGGTCATGACTTCGTTCAAGTGCCTGTAGAAAAGCTTGTTCAGCTTCAGCCAGCCGGTTAGTCTTGATATAGATAATTCCCATGTTATTGTAGTCGCGGGACTGATCAGGATAGAGGGAGGCTGCTTTTTGAAAGTGCTCCAGGGCATTTTCATAATCTTCCAGGTGGTCGTAAACCATGCCTATCTTGTTTTGCACTTCCAGGTAATCTTCCTGCTCTTTAAGCACAATCAGGTAAGAATCGAGTGCTTTTTGAAAATTTTCCAACCGACTGTAGACATCTCCGAGCATGTAACGGATGAACATGTTCCCAGGGTCCACGCTTAGGATCTTTTCAAAATGCAGGGCCGCTGATTCCATCTTCCCCGCAGCATAAAGGGTCTGGCCCTGATCTAGTGAGTCCAGGACCGCCACCATATCCTTGGGGTCAATAGGTTGTTTGGCTGGTTTAGCCCCTGACTTGGCAGATTTTTCTTTTCTGGGAGCACAAAGATACCCCAGACTTTCCAGCCGCTGCCGTATCTCCCGATCGTTTACCACCTGCGCCCTGGCCGCTTCACTGTCGGTCAAGCCTAGGCCTGAAGAAGCAAAGCTATTCTCCATCTCCCGAAGTTGTTTTTCCCAGTCATAGGATAGATCAGGCCCCTTCAGGAGAAGGTTTTCGGTTTCTCCGTGGTCAGACGATACCCGATACAATTCCGAGGTGGGTGCCAGGATATATTTCCAATCCCTGCTTCGCACCCCTTTCAGGGGGGACCAATCAAAATTTAATTTGGTATACAGGGATTCGGCATAAAGTTTCAGATCAGGTGGCTGCTTTTCTTCTCCCTGAAGCCAAGGCACCAGATTTACACCCTGCCCATAGTGGACCCCTTGCTTAGCCAGCCCCAGAAGGCTGAGGGTGGTGGGCAGGATGTCGATACTGCGCACCAGAAAATCCGGGTCCGGCTTATCCCCGCTCCGTAATCCCGGATTACTGATAATGAGGGGAACGCGCAGAGTGCTGTCATAGATGAAAACCCCGTGCGTTTGCTCCCCATGCTCTCCCAGTCCCTCACCGTGGTCAGCGGTCAGCACCAACAGGGTGTTCTCCCGCAGATTCAATTCTTCCATCTTCCGGATGAGTTGCCCAAGGCAGGCATCGGTATAGGCAATCTCGCCATCATAAAGATCGCGAAGGTCCCCTGTAGAAAAGGCGCTTTTTTGCGGCTCAGGCGGCTCATACGGGCCGTGGGGATCGTAGAGATGCAGCCACAGGAAAAATTTTTTCTTTTTATTTTTTGTCAGCCAGTCCTTAGCCAGATCTATCACCTTGTCTCCTTTGCGTTCAAAAACGAAAGGATCTTTGCGGTTTGGATCAGGAATAATACTATCCTCATAGAAATCAAAACCTTGAGCCAGACCAAAACGGGAGTTCAGGACAAAGGAGGCCACAACAGCGCCGGTGGTATAGCCCTTTTCCTTAAAAATTTCGGCTAAGGTCTTATAGCTGTCATTCAGGATAAAATACCCGTTATCTCGAAGCCCATGCACCGGCGGATAAAGGCCGGTCATGATGGAGGCATGAGCAGGCAGGGTTAGAGGAACCGGAGTGAATGCCTGCCGGAACATGATCCCTTGCCTGGCCAGGGCATCGATGGTGGGGGTTTGGGCTTTTTGATAGCCGTAGCATCCCAGGTGATCGGCCCGCAGGGTGTCAATGGTGATCAGCAACAGGTTTTGAGGCCGATGGCCGGAGAAAAGTCTCTCGCTGGATTTATCGCCGGATTGGTTTGATCCGCCTATGGCCTGGAATAGGTTGAATGGAAAGGTATGCCGGGAGCAGCCGCCAGTGCTCAAAATTATCAGGAACGCTGCCAGAAGCGGAAGAAAAGAGGTCTTATGTTTTTTTGTCATGATTATTCCTTATGGAGCGATTACGTAAATTGAAGGGATAGACAATCATACCATACTTTAAATATTTTTGTCTCCCTCTTTGCATAAATTATTTTTTATAAGAAGTAAAGATTATAGTTTTTTTCAAGTATTGTGCCAGACTGATAATAACCGATCTAACCTATTGTAAATTAATTAATAATATAACATTATCGAAGGGGGTATATTTTATGAAATTCGACCAGATGGGCGACCCATAGCCTGGCAGGGCGAACCAAGGAAGAATATGGTGGTTTTCCTCTTCAGAAAAGGAGGTCAAAAAGCAAAGAGAAAGATAAAGATAAAGATAAAAAGCAAAAGCAAAGCAAAGCAAAAAAAGCAAAAAGGGAACTGATGTATTTACGGTTTCTGTTTTATTATGCGGTTCCTTACCAAAAAATCCTCAGAGAATACATTAGTCCCCCTTGGCTACATTTCTGTTCACTGATTGTTTTATTGCTCTGTCATCAGCCGCTTCAGCTCGGCCTCTTCGTCCTTGATCAGGTCACCCGAGACATCGAGTACCACTTCCTTGATCTCACCTGTGAAGACGAAGGGTGCACGATAGTCCTGCGGGTTGACCGTGTCGTAATCGTCGCGGCCACAGCTCAAGCCGGCAATGCCGAAAGTAGTGGGCACAGTGTAGGGCAGGTCAATACTGGCCACCAGCCTGTCGTTGACATAGAGCTGGCTGCGGCCCGGCGCACCCCTGCCGTTCCTGAAGTCAGGCTCTCCGGTCGGCTCGAACTCATAGCGCAGTGTCACCTCGCCCGTGGGTACCTGGTCTGGCGAACTCACCTTAAAGCGATCAACTCCTAAGTAGTTGTGGAGATGATGCAGATGTCCGTCTTTGATGTAGAAGGTGTACCCTCCGTGCCGATTGCCGTGAGCCAGAAGAACGCCCTCAGCCCCGCAGTCCGGGATGACCACCTCGGCGGTGATGCTGTGTGGCCGGTTGTAGATCTTGGGTGCAGCCGCAAAAGGCGTCGGGTCGCCTCCCGGATAGTATACAAAGCGTTGACGGGGCCGGGAAATAGTCGGCCTTGGCGTATTGAGCTTTTGCACGTCCGCTGCGGCCAGGGGCATCACGCCATATTTACCCGCCTCCGTGTACCATCGCTGGATCATCTCCTTCAGCTTCTCAGGTTGTTCATCGGCCAGGTTGTGGATCTCGCCGGGATCTTCGATGACGTTATACAGTTCCCAGTCGTGGGCGTCCAGTTGGTGAAGGATCTCGGAGGTGAGAGGCATTCCAAAATATCGCTTCTTCTCAGCGGCTTCGGCGAAGCTGGGGCCGGGGTAGGGACAGACGGCCTTCCATCCGTCATGGTAGATGGAGCGGTGGCCGAGCATCTCAAAGTACTGGGTGTGATGCTTCGTGGAGGCACTCGCGTTATTGAAGGTATGGGCGAAGCTCACGCCCTGGAGGGTGGACTGCGGCACGCCTCGAATCATCTCAGGTGCTTCGATCCCCAGCACCTCCAGCACTGTCGGTACCAGATCTATGGCATGGGCATAGTGGGTGCGCACCTGGCCAGCGGCTTGTATCCCCTTAGGCCAGCAGACAATGCATGGATCGCTGACTCCGCCGCGATAGGTCTCCCGCTTCCAGCGGCGAAAAGGGGTATCCCCGGCCCAGGTCCAGCCCCAGGAATAGTGGGGGAAGGTATCCTGGCTGCCCCACTTGTCGATGCGAGCCAGGTTGTCCTTTAGCTCTTCAGGGGCATTGTTGAAAAAGAGCGTTTCATTGAAGGTTCCGTGGACGCCGCCCTCGGCGCTGGCCCCGTTGTCTGAAATAATAACGATCAGGGTATTGTCAAGTTTACCGATCTTTTCAAGAAAGCCGATAATTCTCCCGAAGTGATAATCGGTTTGTTCTAGGAAGGCAGCGTACACCTCCATCTGGCGGGCGTACATGGCCTTGGCCTCATCAGAGAGGGAGTCCCAGGCGGGCACGTCGGGATCTCGGTCGGACAGTTCTGCCTCCTGCGCTACGATACCCATCTCTTTTTGACGTTCAAAAACCACCTTGCGGTATTTGTCCCACCCCATATCGAACCTGCCCTTGTATTTTGCGATCCATTCAGGCTCAACGTGGTGCGGAGCGTGCCCGGCGCCCGTGGCGTAGTAAAGGAATAAGGGCTTTTCGGGAGCGTTGACGTGGCCATTCCGAATAAATTCGATGGCTTTGTCTGCCAGGTCAACGTTCAGGTGATACCCTTCTTCAGGCGTACGGGGAGGCACAACGTGATGATTGTCGGAAATCAGATCTGGGTGCCACTGATCGGTATCGCCGCCCAAAAAGCCGTAATAGCGCTCAAAACCGCGGCCCAGCGGCCAGCGCCGGAAAGGCCCCGAAGGGGTGGTTTCCTCCGGCGGGGTCAGGTGCCACTTACCTACGGCGAAGCAGTTATAGCCGTGTTCGAGCAGCATCTCAGAGAGGAAGCCGTGTTCAAAGCCCACGTAGCCGTTGTGGGCCGGAAAGCCCATAGACAATTCGGTGATGGCCGAGAGACCCAGAGCATGGTGGTTACGGCCGGTCAATATACAGCCGCGGGTGGGCGAACAGAGCGCAGTTGTCTGAAAGTTGGTGTAGCGCAAACCCCGGTTGGCCAGAGCGTCAATCGCAGGCGTTTCACACAGCCCTCCGAACGCTGACATCTGGCCATAACCAACATCGTCCCACACAAAAAAGATGACATTGGGTGTTCCTTCTTGTGCCCGGCCAGGCTCAGGCCAGGCTGGTATGGATTCTTCCAGCGTATTACCAATGATCCCTGGGAAGGGTGTGCCGGGTTTGTATTCAACGATTTTTGACATGGTTTATCTCCTTATCTTTCGCTTTGCTTATTGATATAGGTTTGCTTATTGATACGAATTTGCATATCGATATTGGTTTACTTTATGGGTTTACTTTATTGACACGGGATTGACATGACCTCATCAGCATAGCGTCCCTGCCGCAGCAGGTTGGCCATTATGTTCATCGGCCGGGTTACGTGATTGAAGAAGAGCTTATACCCGGTGCAAAGATAATTTAATCCTGGCTCGCCGTCCGGCGTTTTAAGGAAACGATTGGCCGGGCAGCCGCCGTTACAGGCAAAAAGAACATTGCATTCACGACAGTTCGTGGGCAGTCTATCCAGCTTATCACGCCCGAACCGGCGCTGTTTATCCGAGGCAACCAGTTCAATTAGGTGGGTTTCTTTGATATTGCCCAGTTTATACCCGGGTTCAACATAATGGTCACATGAGTAGATGTCGCCGTTGTGCTCAAGAGCCAAGGCGTTGCCGCAGGTAGGGGAGAAGACACACAGGCCGTTTCGGCCAATAAAACTACCCAAGGTTACGTCAAACATCTGCACAAAGACCTTGCCCACGTCACGTCGCACCCACTCCTCAAAGATTTTAATCAGGAAGCGGCCATACTGCTCCGCACCCACTGAACGTCCGGTCACCTGGCTGCCCGTCTGGGTGTATTGGGGATGGTCGCCGCAGGGCCGTTCTATCCGCCCCGGGTTAGGCAACGGCGTGGAATCGGCTGTGACCCGCTCAACAATGGGGATAAATTGAATAAATTGAGCCTTCTGTTCATCCCGGAAGAAGCGGTAGACCTCCAGCGGGTAATCCTGGTTGGCAGCGTGAACTGTGCAGAGGATGTTGAAATCAACACCGTGCTTGCGCAGATATTCCCAACCGGCCATTACCTGGTCAAAGCTGCCAGCGCCATTCTTGTTGACCCGGTAGGCATCGTGCAGCTCACGCGGCCCGTCAACGCTGAGGCCAACCAGAAAATTTTGCTTCTTGAAAAAGGCGGCCCAACTATCATCGATCATGGTGCCGTTAGTCTGGATAGTGTGCAGGATGGTTTGCCCGGGTTGTTTGTACTTTTCGGTATACTCCACTGAGAGTTTAAAAAATTCAAGCCCCATCAGGGTCGGCTCGCCGCCCTGCCAGGCCACGGTAACTTCCGGCCATCTGCTGTGGCTTTCCAACAACTGCTTGATGTAGGTTTCCAGCAGTTCATTGTCCATCCGGAAACTGCTACCGGGATAGAGCACTCTTTTGGACAGGAAAAAGCAATACTTGCAGTCGAGGTTGCAGACGGCCCCGGTTGGTTTGGCCAGAAGGTGAAAGAAGGGCGGCGCGGTTTTGGGAATGGTCAGCATCCAAATCTCCTTGTTGAACCATGCAAGGGTTCTCCTTAAAAAGTTTGAGACCCTGCGATACTGCTCAACGACTATTAATTCTAATTTACTATAAGCAAATTTTATTTGACGTAATCTTTTCGGCCCTCATCCATCGGCATTACTACCATCAGCATTACTACCCAACTCTACGACGCTGTTTTACAAAGACATGAGCGTTTTCAATTTGACAAGCTCTTCGGGAATATCTATGATTTGAAAGCAGCGAGGCATGAGGGAATGCAGAGCAGGTAATATAGTCCAGGTAATATGACTGAGGTGGGAATGTATCATAACTAATAACCAATCAGAAAGGGTTTCACTTTTGGCAAGAGAAACAGAAAAGATGCAGGAAGAGAAAACAGGGGCACTGGAAGAGAAAACAGGTACCCTCTACATTGTGAGCACCCCCATAGGAAACCTGGAAGATATTACTCTGCGGGCACTGCGAATCCTGAAGGAGGCGGACCTTATAGCTGCCGAAGATACCCGATGGAGCAGGAAGCTCCTGTCGCATTATGATATCCATACTACCCTGATCAGCTTCCATGAGTACAGCAAGCGGCGGAAGACCCAAAAACTGGTCGATTACCTGGCCGAAGGCAAAAATGTTGCACTGATCTCGGATGCCGGCACTCCCTGCATTTCCGATCCCGGCGTTCGGATTGTGCGGGATGCAGTAGCCGAAGGGATAACGGTGGAGCCAATCCCAGGGCCGTCGGCCCTGACCGCAGCCCTTTGCATCTGCGGCCTGGCTGTAAACCAGTTTGTGTTTGAGGGATTTATGGATGGCCGCAAAAAGCGCAGGCAGAACCAATTGGCCCTCCTGAAGGAGGAAAAACGAAGCCTTGTTTTTTTTGAATCACCGCACCGGATTGTCTCTTGCCTGGAGGATATGCAATCTATTCTGGGCAACCGACAGGTATGTGTGACCCGCGAATTGACCAAGAAGTTTGAGGAGGTACTCAGAGGGGAAATCTCCGATGTCCTGGAATCTTTACGGAGACGCTCCAGCACTAAGGGAGAAATAACGATGATCGTTGAGGGGGAACGTTCGTGATTAATGAGAATGGCACTTACATAAGCCAAGAAGATAGCTGTTGAGGGGAAGTAAGGACACGAAGAGCACGAAGATAAAAAGATAAGCAAGACAGGGGAAAGAACCCATGTCATAGTTCAAAAGCGTAACGGGGGCAAATGTTAAAGCTGGCTAGTACCTGTTCACAGCTAAGTATGTGAAGAGAGGAAGCGGAGCTGATAATAAATTCGGCTACCATATCAACGTCATTCCCGCGAAGGCGGGAATCCATGCCTTCACTTCTGGATTCCCGCCTTCGTGGGAATGACGAAATGGTCTAATGACTTATATCCACAAATTTAAGAGTGAAGGGCTCCTAGCGGTCACTTTTGAAAAATGGTAACTTCTCAGGTTCATAGGGACAAAGGCACAGAGGCACAGATTTTTTTATGCCTCTGTACCTTTGTCCCTATGTGCCAACCTGATGAAAAAGTGACAGGTAGTAAGCCCGCCATCCCGCCACTCTAAAACGCGCAGGACACATCTTGCATGCTAAAGCAGGCTATTCCGGCAGCGCCGATGATTCCGGCATCATCTCCTAAAGAGGCTTTGCAGATCTTGGCGGTTTTGGCCAAAGTCAGGAAAGCCCGGCGGCAGATTTCATCTTCGGCAATGGGATAGATCAGATCCCAGGCATTGGCCAGCCCGCCTCCCACGACAATCATCTCCGGGTTCAGAAGATTTATCAGGTTGGCAATGCCTATACCCAGAAAGGTAGCGGTCTCTTTCATAACCTGCATGGCCAGAGGATCACCCTTCAGAGCGGCCTGGTAGACGAGTGTGGAAGTGATTTTTTCCAGGTCACCATCGGCCAGATTCAGGATAATGCTCGGAGTCCCCGTACGGATGGCAGCCGTGACTCTCCGAACAACGGAAGAAGCTGAGGCGTAGGATTCCAGGCACCCGTAATTGCCGCAGTTGCACTTTAATCCGTTCGGCTTTACAGTCATATGTCCGACCTCGCCGGCCATTCCATCTGCTCCGTGCCAGAGGCGTCCGCCCAGAATAATGGCTCCGCCGACCCCTGTGCCCAGGGTCAGGCAGACCATGCTCTGAACATTTTTACCTACTCCCACCCATTTTTCTCCGTAGGCAAAGGCATTGGCATCGTTATCCAGAAAGACCGGATAGGGTAGCCTTTTTTCCATAATCTGTTTGAGGGGTATCCGCCTCCATTCAGGAAAATTCGGAGAGGTAACGACAGTGCCAGTCCTGATATCGATGATGCCTGGGGAACCGATCCCTACCGCTTCTACCCAATCCCCTTGCGACTTGACCTGATCAATGACCTTCAGAACCGTGCTGACAATCCTTTCTATTACCTCTTCCGGCCCACGGTTTGCCCTGGTAGGAAGTGAAAGGCGGTGGGACACCTGGCCGCTGGAGTTCACCGCGCCTGCTCTCATATTTGTTCCGCCTAGGTCGACTCCTATGAACAATTTATTATCCTCTCCTTGATTACGCAATGGTTACGAAGATTACGCAATTTCATCCCAAAAAGATGTACCTTTTGATAATTCGGAAAATTGATAATTTTGAGCTATGGTCTTTGCTACATCGGCAAAAGAAGATCGAGTCCCCAGGTCGATTCCTTTCCTCATAGCCGGAGTATAGGCCAAAATTGGCGCATACTCCCGTGAATGGTCCGTAGACGGGGTAGTCGGATCACATCCATGATCTGCGACAATCATCAGCAGGCTGTCGGGATGCATGGTGTCCAGGATATTTTGCAGTCGCCGATCAAAGAAGCGCAGAGCTTCGGCATACCCTTGCGGATCGTTCCTGTGGCCGTAGAGCATATCAAAATCGACCAGATTGGCCAGGAGCAGACCTTTTTTTATTTCCGGCATGAGCTGCTCAATCTTATCAATAGTATCGGCATTACCCTTAGAGGAGATCTTCAGGGTGAATCCTCGACCGGCAAAAATGTCTATTATCTTGCCAATGCCTGCGACCTGCATGCCTTTTTCCTTTGCCATGTCCAGCACAGTTGCCTCAGGGGGCTCCAAGGAGAAGTCTTTGCGCCGGGATGTGCGTTTCCATGAACCGGGAGTGCCGATAAAGGGGCGGGCAATCACCCTGGCTACGCAATGAGGCCCTTTCAGGATAGTTCTGGCTATGGAGCAGATTTCGTAGAGCCGTTCAACAGGAATGACCTCCTCATGGGCAGCAATCTGGAAAACGCTGTCTGCGGAAGTGTAGACAATAGGATATCCTGTCCGGACATGCTCTGAGCCAAGCTGATCGATGATTTCCGTACCTGATGCAGCCACATTCCCAAGGATTTGTGTACCGATGGCTTGCCGAAACAGGTCAAGCACTTCATCCGGGAACCCATGAGGGTAAACGGGGAAAGGTCTATCGACTACGATACCCATAAGCTCCCAATGCCCTACCGTGCTGTCCTTACCGCACGATACCTCAGCCATCCGTCCATAGGCGCCGATGGGCTGAATACACGGATCATGGCCTGCAAAGGGGCAAATATGGCCCAACCCCAGTCTTTCCAGATTCGGCAGATGAATCCCCCCGACGGCAGCGGCCAGGTTCAGCAGCGTGTTGCTTCCGGCATCCCCGTATTCTTCCGCATCAGGCAAAGCCCCCACACCAAGACTGTCCAGGACAATAACCATGACGCACTGAAATTTGTTTTTTGATCTGTTGTTTTTTGACAAAGTATATAGAAAGAGATTGTATTCGCAGATTACACAAAATTACCACTTTTTATTATCAATGGTCAAAATTTACACATACTCCGTACCATTTGCGTAATCTGCGAATTCTAATTCATTGCGGATTAATCAGACATTAAGTCTTGTATAGGTTATCCTATATTCTGCTTAAGATATCCTATCTACAGGTATCCTCTTTCGGGATATTCTGAGATACTCTACTTCAAGCGATTGACCAGATCTGCGACGCGAGCGCCAAGTGCCCTTCCCTGATTGATCGCCTCCTGGTCCGGCGCTCCCAGGGCAGCAGCTCCATAATGGCCGCCTGTCGAAATGGGATCTCCCACGATAATCATTTCATGGATCAGCATGGCCTGAATAATCGACAGAATAGTCGTCTCCTTACCACCGGTTTGATGTCCGGATGTAACAAAGGCAGCCCCTACCTTATTTTTCAGTGATCCTCTTATGGCTACGCTTCGGTCAATAAACTCCTTGAGTGGCGCGGCCATACCGCCAAAATAAACTGGAGATCCTATGATGATGCCATCTGCCTGGCGAAGATCATCATTGCTCGTTTCTTCCACCTTTTTTACTCTCGTTTGAATGTCGTGTCCTTCTGCACCCCGGGCAATCTCCTGTGCCAGAGTTTTCGTATGTCCGCTTTGGGAATAATAAACAATTAATAAGTTTTTCATTGCCTTTATCTCCCTTCTCGGTTGAGAAGCATTGTTTTTAAATTAAATTCTTCTCAAATTAAGTGCATTTTCCTGCCTCTCATTACCACTTCTATCATAAATCCCCTGGTGTGTCAATATCTTTGGTTTTATCAACTCAGAGCATTATTTATTGAATTACATATATTTGATTCACATTTTCGGATGTTATTTAACATTCTCGGTAACTGCTCAGGTTGTTTAGTCTGTAGGCTGTTAGGCTGTTAGTAATGCAGGCTGTAGGCTGTTAGTCTAAAAAGCCTACAGTCTATCTACCTACAGCCTAAAATGCCTACAGCCTATCTACCTGAGTTACCATTCTCGGATGTTATTCCCCCCTGATTCTCTGATCAGTGATGTAACCGGGTATCCTGGTGGTAACTATCCGAAAGATCAAGTAAAATATATGAGATGATTTTACCGGAGGAGCTTTCTCGCCAGTTCCAATAGATCAAAAAATTGCCTCGATGTTTTGCCCTTCTGATCTCCACATGAGAATTTGGCGAAAAGGTATAAAGAGGAAGAGGAATTTAGCACAGGGCGGCGTAAATCCGTGATGCCTTCAAAACTTAAAAATAAAAGTTAAAATAAGATAGTCATTTCAAGAATAAAACACTTATAAAGATAAACCTATGCAGATAAACCGAAGGGAGTTTTTAAAGATTTCAGGCGGCACAGCCGCCAGCCTGGCCACCGTCCTGGTGTTGGAAAGCCTTGGCTTCGCCAAGCCGGTTTTGGGTGCCCAGGCCAGGGACTGGCGCATCGAATATGGCCGGGAAGTCCCCTCCATTTGTCCTTACTGCGCCGTAGGATGCGGCCTTTTGATGCATGTCCGGGAGGGGAAGATGATGTATGTCGAGGGTGACCCGGAGCACCCGATCAACCGGGGGGCTCTGTGTAGCAAAGGGGCTGCCCTGACTCAGGTTTCAGGCCAGAACCGGCAGCGGCTGACCGTGCCTTTGTACCGTGCTCCCAAGGGCAGGGAATGGAAAGAGGTCTCCTGGGATTGGGCTTTGGATAAAATCGCCGAAAACATCTACTACTCCCGTGAAAGAACTTTTGTCCAGCAGAATGAGAAAGGTCAACTAGTCAATCGGACCGAGGGGATCGCCTCCATAGGCAGCGCAGCTTTAAACAATGAGGAGTGCTATGCCTATCAGAAGCTCCTTAGGGCACTGGGGCTTGTTTACGTCGAGCACCAGGCAAGGGTTTGCTATTCTTCCACCCTGTTTGCCCTGACTGAGTCTTTTGGCCGGGGAGCCATGACCAATCACTGGATCGACTTGAAGAATTCGGATGTAATCCTGATTATGGGTGCTAATCCTGCTGAGAATCATCCTCTTGCCTTCAGGTGGATCATGGAGGCAAAGGAAAAAGGGGCTGTCCTTATTCACGTTGACCCCCGCTTTACCCGGACCTCGGCCAAGGCGGACATCTATGCGCCGATTAGGGCAGGCACGGATCTGGCTTTTTTGGGAGGGTTGATCAATTATCTTATTGAAAATCGAATTTATTGTGAAAAGTCTCTTTTTTTGCATACCAATGCCACATTTCTGGTGAATCCTAAGATGCAGTTGCCTGATGATCTTGATGGGCTCTTTTCCGGGTATGATCCGAAAACCCGAAGCTACGATAAATCCACCTGGAGTTTTCAGAGAGAACCCAACGGAATGATCAAAAGGGATTTGACACTGCAGGACCAGCACTGCGTTTTTACCCTGCTGCGAAAGCATTTTTATCGCTATAACATAGACGTGGTCTCCCGGATCACCGGCACCCCGACTGAGGTCCTCCGTAAGATCTACCAGGTCTTTTCATCAACCAAAGGCCACCAGCGATCAGGAACGATCCTCTCTGCCCTCGGGTGGACTCAGCATACTGTGGGAACACAAAATGTTCGGGCTATGGCCATCATTCAGCTTTTGTTGGGCAATATGGGTATTGCAGGAGGCGGGATCAACACCTTGCGGGGAGAATCCAATGCCCAGGGTGCTACGGACCACTCTCTTTTGTATGAGCTGCTTCCCGGTTATCTGAAAATCCCGTTCGCCTCTCAGGCCACATTGAAGGACTACCTGGAGTATAACACTCCCATAAGCGCGGACCCGCACAGTGCCAATGAATGGCAAAACTACCCCAGGTACGCGGTAAGCCTGCTCAAGGCCTTCTTCGGGGACGCTGCTAAGCCTTCAAATGACTTTGGCTATCATTGGCTGCCAAAGATCGAAGAGGGCCAGAATTACTCCTGGCTCATGCTGTTTGACGCCATCTACTCCGGGAAAATTTCAGGATTTCTGGCCTGGGGGCAGAATCCGGCTTGCAGCGGTGCCAATGCCACCAGGGTGCGAAAGTCTTTGGCCAGCCTGGACTGGCTGGTCAGCGTCAACCTCTTTGATAACGAGACCGCCTCATTCTGGCGGGGCCCGAATATTGACCCACTTGAGATCAATACGGAAGTCTTTCTGCTTCCCGCAAGCATCTCTTTTGAGAAGGAGGGAAGCATTACCAATAGTGGCCGCTGGATGCAGTGGCGTCATAAAGTGGTGGACCCCCCGGGGCAGGCCAAATCCGATGGAGAAATCATGTCCGAACTGGCCATCAGGCTCAAGAGAGTCTTCAGCCAGAAGGGGGGAAGAAACAGTGAGGCCATGGTAAACCTGTCCTGGGACTTTTCAACGACAGGGCCGGATGGCAGGACAATGCTTTTCGATCCGCACCGGGTGGCCAAAGAGATTAACGGCTCTTTTTTCGAAAGTGTGCAGATCGGCGATCAGTTGTTCGGTAAAGGTGCCCTGGTTCCTCACCAAAAATACCTGCGGATGGACGGCTCCACCTCCTGCGGCAACTGGCTGTATTGCTCAAGCTACACGAAAGAAGGGCCTGTGGCTGCTCGACGTGACAGCAGCGATCCTGACGGTCTTGGGCTGTATCCTGGCTGGGCCTGGTCCTGGCCGAACAATTGCCGGATACTGCACAACCGGGCATCGGTTAACGAACATGGCCTCCCCCGAAAGCCGGATAAAGCGGTTATCAGGTGGAATGGGCAGCAATGGGTAGGAGATGTGCCGGATGGGGACTGGCCGCCTATGGGGCAGTGGCAGATGAGACAGGAGCCGACAGGACAAGGGCAAAAAGGGCAGGGGGATCGCTTCAGGCATGCCTTCTCTCTCTTGCCTGAAGGGTTGGCTCAGGTTTTTGGACCTGGTATGGCAGATGGCCCATTCCCTGAGCACTATGAGCCCCTGGAATGCCCTATTGAAAAGAACCTGCTCTCCGGACAACGCTTAAGCCCCACCATCAGACTGTTAAGCAATAAGGAAATCAGTGAAGGAGAGAAGCAATTCATGACCTGCGACCCGAAGTTTCCCATTGTCTGCACCACCTACCGGCTTAGTGAGCATTGGCAAACCGGGACTATGACCCGGCGGCAACCCTGGCTGGTGGAGTTACAGCCCCGCGTATTTATTGAAATGTGCAGGGAACTGGCTGAAGACAAGGGAATCAAAAATGGAGATATGTGCCTGATCAAGTCCGCACGGGGTAATCTGGAGGCCTTGGCCATGGTTACCGATCGGCTCCAGCCGCTGCTCGTGAACGACCAGAAGATCTACCAGGTTGGTCTCCCCTGGCATTTTGGCTGGATGACGCCTAAAGGGGGAGGAGACAGCGCCAATATCCTGACCCCATCAATTGGAGACGCCAATACCATGATCCCCGAAACCAAGGCATTTCTGGTAAACGTGGTAAAAAAAGATGACCCCGGCAAAGAGGAATAAGCAGGCTCTTCATAATTGTCCAAAGCTATTGCCCAAAGACCCATCAGATATTTTTGATATTTTACCCTCCTATCTTGTATAATTTTTTTAGATAACATCCCTCAGATAACTCTTAGTACGGGCGGCGGTAATTCCGCAACCAGGGTTGTATGTAGAGGGCGGCCTCCTGTGGGCGCCCATGTATATGGGCAAGGGCAGCCACAGGGGTCTGCCCCTACGATACTATGGCCTCGTATTTAACGCGCACTATGT
>Ga0307378_10001888_pt1:7500-33161 | contig 33161 bp, 25 predicted proteins | sample UN1MG_FD_202238 | JGI IMG/M metagenome (GOLD analysis project Ga0307378, IMG submission 202238) | Soil microbial communities from Risofladan, Vaasa, Finland - UN-1 | ecosystem: Environmental > Terrestrial > Soil > Coastal area > Acid sulfate soil | place: Finland: Risofladan, Vaasa... | reverse complement strand
TCGCCTCGACGGCCTGGGCGCTCTGAACTGGATCCTCTTTCCCGACGATACCTGGATCTACACTCCAGCCCTCGGATTAACGGTGTTATCCTTCATGGATATCAGCCCCTACAACCCGAACCGCCTCTACTACGGCGGCGGTTTTGAGATAGAGGGAGCCGGGGAGATCCCCTTCGAGCAGGTCATCCTCAATATCTACGGGAATCTGGGCTACCGCTGGCGCACAGTAGGTCAGAAGAGGTTCATGAACGTGGGTGCTCATCTCGGTGCATCCTACGATTTCTGGTGGGAAGAACTGATGATTTTCGCCATGGCCGAGCTCTCCTTCGGCTGGAGGTTGGGAAGCTAGCGGTAGCCGGCCGGCTACGCGGCGGATCGAGTCCCGGCCGAATTGGGCTTTCAAACGCGGTTGTTCATGAAATAGTAGGGCTGTTTCCGCCACTCCTCGATCTCTTCGTACCAGGGGTCGAAGTGCTCGGCGATCGCCCCACGAAGCGCCGACATCGACCGGTTCGCCTCATCGAAGCGCTGCCCGTAATCCGCTGGGATCGACTCCCGGAGCTTCCGAATCACCTCTTCCCTGTCGATCCGGGTGAATCTCCCCTGATCCAACAGCACCTCGCCGTCGACCAGCACGGTTCGTATATGATTCTTGTTGCCCCGGTACAGGAGCAGGTCCAGGGGATCGTGGCCCTCGTAGGTGTAGGGTTCGCCGATCGCCTCCATATCGAGCAGAACCAGGTCCGCCCGTTTGCCCCGATGCAATGTACCTACCCAACCGTCGAAGCCCAACACCGCGGCTCCGTTTCGCGTTCCCATCCGGAAGATGTCCCGGGAGCCCAAACAGGGGGAATCGAGCCGGTGGGAGGACAGCCGATGAAGCTTGGCCGCTACCCGCAGCTCGGCCAGGTAGTCTTTGTCGTCGGCGACCTCCTTCTCATCCATACCGATGGCGACCACCACTCCCCGCTTCATGAGTTCGAAGACGGGGCTGATCCCGTTTCGGACCCGGAGATTGCATCCGGGATGATGGGTAACCGAGGCACCGGACCGGCAGAGTAGATCGATGTCCTGTTCCGAGATCCAGACGCAGTGCGCGCAGGTTACATCCTCCGCCAGGAAATTGAGGTCGGCGAGATAGGCGATCAGGGATTTGCCGTAGCGCTTCAGACCGTACAGCTTCTGCAGCTGAGTTTGCTGCACATGGGTGTGGACTCGTATGCCCAGCTCGTCGGCGTCTTTACGTATCTCCTGCAGGGCCTCTTTCCGGACCCACTGGGGAGATACAGGCCCATGCATGATCTGGACGTGTGGGCCGGTGAAATCGGCGTGAAGCTTCCGTACCGACCGAAAGTACTCTTTCTCGCCGAAAACGGCTGAGCGCTTGAGGATTCCTTCGCAATGAATGCGCAGCTCCGGAGGCAAGGAATCGAGAAAGGCTTGATCCCCGCCGTAGGTGAAAACGTTCTCCGTACTAAGGCTGGGCGCAAAGGCCACCCGCACTCCGCACTGCTTGTAGGCCTCGAGCACCGCGGCAAACTCCTGCTCAAACCCCCCCGGCTCAACCAGGCCGTGGTTGTGCATGGTCGTGGTCACACCGGCGGCGAGCAATTGCACACAGGCCCAGCAGGTGTCTAGGAACGGATCGACAGGGGGAAAGCTGCGCCATTTCCATGTCTCCAGCGTATCGTCGACCTGGCCGCGCTGAAAGTCGGTCAGTCCTTTCCCGTGGCTGTGGGCATTCACCAGGCCGGGAATGATCAGGGTTTCCGCAGAGCCGAGGATTTTATCGGCCCTGTACTTCCGAGTGATCTCCCCGTAGGCGCCGTAATCGACAATTCGATCCTGCTCGATATAGAGGGCGCCGGAGGGGATTACCGTGTTTTCGTCGATTACCAGGTACTTCCCATATACGAGTTTTGTCGACATGGTTTCCTCTGGAGCTTTGATTCTATGGACGCAGGGCGATTAGCTCGATCTCCACCAGGGCCTCCGGATCGGGCAGACGGGACACTTCCACACAGCTGCGGGCCGGGGGATCACTGTCGAAGAAAGAGGCGTAGGCCTCGTTCATCTCGGCGAACAAGCCCATGTCGGTGATGAAGATCGTTGCTTTCAGCGCGTGATTGAAGCTGCTGCCCGCCTTTTTCAGGTGCCCCGCGATGTTCTGCATCGTCTGGCGGGTTTGGCTGCCTACATCACCTTTGGCGATCTCTCCGCTGTTTGGGTCTCTACCCACACTTCCCGATATAAAGAGGAAGGGTCCGCAGCCGACAGCCGGGGTGTAGGGCAGATTGGGTTTGGCCGGTTTGGATATGATCTCTCGTTTGTACTTGCCGCCGTTTCCCATGTCTATCCTCCTGGTTTGTGATAATTTCACTGTAAATTATGAGAAGAAGCAAGGCAATTTGTCCCCCAGCTCATAAAATCAGCGCTATTTGATTACCCTCGGTGACTCGGTCACCCTGCTGAGCGAAAACCTCTTTAACAACTCCTTCCCGTGGAGTAATTACATCATTCTCCATCATCATGAAATCCACTACAGCTACAACCTGTCCCGCCTTCACCTTTTCACCCACCCGTATATCCACACGCGTCAGAACGCCCGGTACTGGAGCGTATACGGTGATCGGGTGTTGTTGAAGGGCGGCCCTAGGCGGTATGGAAGGCTCGCTGCCCTGGGAAGGTTGAATCGAATGGTCTGTCTTAATCTCAGCCTGGTTCTTTTTTCGAACACCGATCTTGCCTTCTCCCTTTAAAAAAGCGATACCCTTTTCCAGGCAGGTTGCCGCAATAAAGATGTTCTCTTCGGTATCTGAAACTCCTGCCGTGGCCAGCAATGCCCTGGCCGCCTGTATACCTTTTTTCGGGTCCTTATCGTTGATCTCCAAGGGGCTACGGCTCGTAGGTTGCAGCCCGAGCTGTTCGGAGGCAAGTTTGACCACTTTTGGATCCGGGACTACGGGAGTCTTGCCGAAGTAACCCAGCACCATCTTCCCATATCCTTCTGCGATTTTCTTCCAGGGACCGAAAACAACATTGTTAAAGGCCTGCTGAAAGTAAAACTGAGAAACCGGGGTGACGGAGGTACCAAAACCACCCCGAGCCACAACCTCGCTCATGGCGCGAATAACCTGTGGATACTTCTCGAGGATCCCGAGGTCTCTCATCATCTGGGTATTCGCCGTGAGTGCGCCTCCGGGCATCGGAGAGAAAAGGATCATCGGCTCAACCATGGTTGCCTCGGGTGGAAGAAAGTATTCTTCCATGCATTTTTTGAATACTTCTTCGAGGTCCAAAATCTTGTGTATATCTATGTCCAAATCATACTCTGTCCCTTTTAGGGTGTGCCACATGACCACAATGTCTGGCTGGCAGGTCCCTCCGGAGACGGGAGCCAAGGAGAGATCGATCCCATCCACTCCAGCATCCAGAGCAGCCTTGTAAGCCAGAATACTCGTGCCGGCGGTTTCATGGGTGTGGAAATGAAGGTGTGTTTTTGGGGGCAGGTTTTTCCTGGCCAGCCGGATTGTCTCATAGACATTAGAGGGAGCCGAAGTCCCCGAGGCATCCTTAAAGCAGATAGAATCGAAAGGGATACCCGCCTTGAGGATATCCTTGAGCACCTTTAAATAATATTTTGGGGTATGCGAGCCTTTACATCCTGGAGGAAGCTCCATCATGGTCACGCACACCTCATGTTTCAAACCAGCTTCTACGATACACTCACCGCTGTAAATTAGATTGTTGACATCGTTCAGGGCGTCGAAGTTGCGGATCGTTGTGATTCCATGCTTCTTGAACAGCTGTCCATGCAGGCGGATGATATCCCGGGGCTGAGAGTCGAGCCCTACCACATTTATTCCCCTGGCTAAGGTCTGCAAATTGGCCTCGGGACCTGCTTTTTCCCTGAAGGAGTCCATCATCGCGAAAGCGTCTTCATTGCAGTAAAGGTAAAGGGATTGGAACCGTGCTCCTCCGCCGGCCTCAAAATGAGTAATCCCTGCCTGGCGTGCCGCCTCCACGGCGGGTAAAAAGTCCCGAGTAAATACCCTGGCTCCAAAGGCAGACTGAAACCCGTCCCGGAAAGCGGTTATCATAAACTTTATATGCTTTTTCGTTGACATGTTTGCCCTTTTGTCCTTTGTTATGGAGTTTGCATGATAATCGACGAATAAGAATCAATTCCAAATTAAAAATAGACTTGTGGACCACGAAAATCAAGCCTCGCTCCGGATACAACAATGAAAACCTTTGCCCGAGAAAAAACACCCTTTGAGAATATAGAAATGGCTATTTCTACCAATACCTTTACTTATACTGTACAGATCGAAACACTTATGCTCTCATATGTGTATGGAAGCTGTGCTTTCTGAATTTGAGAAATTGCTTGATTTGTATCCGACATCGGGTATCTTCGAAATCGAAAAGATACTAAATGTGTACTATCTGCATATAGAATATGAAAAAGGCGATGATCTTTTCATCACTCAATATGGTCTGCCCTTCATCGAAAACTTAAAACCTCATAACTTTATTACTGACAAGAGCTGGTATAGTGAGCATTCCATTCGGTTATCTGGGAGCGGTTGTACTTATAAAGTCAGGACAAAAGAAGTCATTGGGCAGAGTAAAAACCTGGTTATAAAATGGAATCGTATGGGTCAGGATATTCCTGGAGACGAAGGGACAGATGAGTTTGTGGGAGTCGAGTTCAACAGCCCTTTTGAAGAGTTTTCCCGACTCATGGAGCTCAGAGATACAAGATTTGAATCTCCTGGAACGATAATCACACAGAGGCCCCTGGCAATATATGTTCCTTCAGAAAGATTGGAATTGTGGCGTACCGGAAGAAAAGAATACAAGATGCAACCAATAATCGAAGCGCATAAGGATATTCAACTAGACATGTTCCGTTCCTATGTAGTGATTTTCGAATGGATAAAGGGAATTGATGCTGCTCATGCGCATAGTGATAATCTGATGGACGAGAGGCAGGTGATGGATCTCACTCTCAGAGTTGCGGAAGAAATGAAGGACAAAGGTTTTTTAGTCCGGGATAACAAACCTCACCATATAATTGTCAAGCCCAAGAAAAATGGAACACTGGCAAAAGATCGGAAGGGCGGGGTTTTATACGCTGTAATCGATTACGAATTGCTCGTGAGAACGCCAGAAAGAGAAGAGAGTACTAAGCAGGTCAAGCGTATCAAGTACCATCAGAAACAAAAGGACAGGTTTTTGATGAGCTACAGCAATAATTTTCCTCCTCAGCTCAGGCAAGTAGATATTATGGGAATTGATTACATATTCGGTCACGTAGAGAGCACCAATGGAATGTTATGGGTTGTGGGGAAGGATCCGGATTTGTTTGACTATTTTTTGCCTGAGCGGTGGGAAAGCACTCCACGGACGAAACTATCTGAGTTTCATGAAATATATTATACATTAACGAAAGATTATATAAATCTGGTCTGGAAGGTGTCAAAAGTTGGAATACAGCCGGATATGGATCCCTTTAAGGAGGATGAAAAAAAGATACTGGATTATGGATTCAACAGTCCGTTCGAAGAAATCAGCATCGCTTTAGAACTCAGTAGAAGAAATGTAAGAACGGTTTATCCAAGAGCAATCTACATGTATGGCAATAAAATTACTATTTCTGATTCGATCTTCGACAAAAGTAGATATGTAAGCCACAGGAAGTATTTGTCGCCGAATGGAACTCCTATATTAAGGAAAAACCATAGATACATAATTATATGGGGTTACTGGAACGGTCCGGACGAAAGGCTTGCGTCCAAGGATGGAGATTATCAAGAGGGGATAAACCCGCTAAATGCTTATAAAGAGGGAATGATTTCAGAAGAAGAATATATCGCTTTATTAAAGACAAAAAAGGAGAGATTAGCCAAAGTCGGAATTGAGGATCTCAATTTAAGGGGAACCCATTTGCTTCTCTCTCTTGATAGCAATAGCGTTCTGCTCAGAGACAAAAACGGCATCCCGGAAATGAGGGTATGCAACTTTGAGTTTCTACACAAAATACGTTAACAAATCTTCAGGATAATATTTTGTGAGAAACCAGCCAATACTCTAACTCATATCGCAATCTTCGATCGCAACCAAGAAAAGGAAGATTGCGATGTCCTCTTCCGGCCCAAAATCTTGGTAAAAAAACAAGATTTTGGACCGTCATCATAATAAACAAGCCGAGCAACAGCGAGGTGTTCACGAATTGAAACAAGAACCGGCTACACCAGATCGGTAAGGTAGGCCGGGTGACGGTCGATCACCCTGAAAAACTTATCGAAATCCCGGAAGGATTCGGTAAGAACCCCCGATGCCCTCAGATCGACGAGCGTGGCCAGAGGATTTGCACCGTGCCTGCTGTAGGAGGTGCGGATGGCGGGAAAGTAGGGTCGCAGGGCGTCGTTGCAGAGCATCCACGGACCAAACCACTGATCGATCGCATCAATACCCCCCTCCAGCAAGTGCAGAAGAAGACACGTGCTCAGGGCGCTCTCGGTTTCCTCTTTGCAGCCGCACACCCCGTCCGGGGCGACCCCTGTTCCAAGGGCCCAGTTTTTCCTCAAGCACTCCCTGCCCTGGAAGCAGCCCACCAGATATAGCTTGGTGTTGTGGGGAAGCCGGAGATCTTGGGGCCGTAATCCCCGTTTCGATGAGATTTCAAAGCCCGCTGTGTTCTCGTGACCGTGCCCGGATATGAGCACTCGAACAAGAACCCGCCGTCTGTCCAAATCCAAAACCCCGCCTCTCCAATCGAGGAGATAGGAAGTGGTATGTTCGGCCAGTTGTCGAAGCAGTTGGTGGATACCCCTAAACTGTTTTTCCTTGCTGTCGGCGCAGGTGATGAAGAGGCTGCGGGTGCCGTAGGGTACGGTCACGGACCACCCTTCCGGAGTGGGGCGCCCGCTCCCTTGAACAGAGCGCCAATGATGCGGTCCCGGGTGGTTTCCCGCATCGGAGCGAAGCGAACGTGGAGCACCTCGCCAACTTTTGAGGTTCTGAGGACCTCGGCAACCAGGGTGAATCGCTCCCCGGCGGCGAGGAAGGTCAATTCCAGGTCGTCTCCGGCAGAGAACCGCTTTTGCGGGTTTTTCAAGCTGGCTCCGTTTCCGCCCAGATCGAAGAAGGTTGACACCGTGTGCTGTTCCTCCGAATCGGGGCGTCGGATCGCCACAGGCTGGGAGATCCTCCTGCGGTAGTATTTTCGTCTCTGGATGCGTTTAATTTCCTCCCCGTGCTCAAACAGCACGGTGCGGTTCTGGACGGATTGAACGCTGCTGTCAAAGCTGAAGAGGCCCGAACGGTTTTGAAAATAGATCCGAACGGGTTCTCGTTCTCGGAAGGTAGGAGAGTCCTCAACCAGTTCCACGACCAGGGAGCGAGGTTCTTGTTTCCCCACTCTTCCCTGGGCTTTCAGGTTGCCCTTGCCGCCGATAATCAGAAGACCCTGACCATCCGGAAGTTCTGCGCTGGAGGCGGGGATCTGTTCGGGACCCTGCAGTCGAAAACCAAGCCGGTTACGCAGCTCGGCTATGGAGGAGGCCGTAACGGCTTCCTTTTTTCTCAGGCTTGCGGCGCAGTAATTGAAGGTGGGTTGGCTGATCAGGATCAGGTATTTCTTCTCGGGATCCTTGAGAAAACGGGCCATCCTCTTGACCAAATTCTGCTCAGGGGGTGTAAGGGACCGCTTTTCTACAAGCTCTCGGTAGCGTCTGTCCGCAATCGTGCGCTGCTGTCGCCGGATTCTGAGGCGTTGAATGCGATAGGCAATGATAAGCAGGGCGATGAAGGCCAACACCGAGACGATTACCAGGATGATCTCTAAGGGGCTGCGTTCGAATCCTCTTGATACGGTCTCAAAAAAGGCGGATAATTTCTCCTGGTCAAATATGATCATGGTTAGCAGCAGTATACATTAATATCGGCAACCCTGCCATCGAGGAGTATGAGCTTTGATCATTCGAAGGGATTTTGTCTTTACGATTGGATATGAAGGGGACACGGCCGTAGTGGACGGCGCTATGAAAAAGCGATACGGGTCTCTATCCACTGTCGAGCTGGCGGAGAAACAGCTGTATAAACAGGCCGTTTGCTCCGCTGTCTATGAAGAGGTTACCCGGAAGCAGGGCAATTCAGGTGAGGTAGCTTTGCGGCGGGTTCTGGAGATCTACAACAGTGATACCGAGAGAAAGATCGGCAGTGTAGAGGAGCTTAAGCGCACCTTTGGAGTGTATGAGGTTCCGGAGGGCGTTGGGAAAGTCATGGTCATCTAGTGCACTTACCTTGACTCTTATCCGTATTTTGTGTTACTTTTCTCAGAAATCCTAAACTGTAAAGGACAAAAATAATGACAAATTTCCTTTTCTCGCTCCCCATGCTACAAATAGGGACAGGTGGAGGCAATCAAATGGTCACCATGATCGTCACCTTCGGCCTGATTATCGTGATCTTCTACTTCCTGATTATTCGACCGCAGAGAAAGAAGCAGAAGGACACCCAGAGCATGCTGTCTACTCTCCGCAAAGGCGATAAGGTTGCCACGGCGGGGGGCATACGGGGCGTTGTGACGGCGGTCAAGGAGAATACCGTCACCGTAAAAGTCGACGACAACACCAAGATCGAGTTCAATAAAAGCGCTGTCAGCAGTGTGCTCGAGCGCAAAGAGAGCCGGGAGAGCGCAGAAGAGAACCAGGACTAGCGGGCAACTGTTCCGCGCACACGTGTCCTTGGCATCCATAATCAACCCGTTTCGGAGATAACCATGTCTAAACGATTCAGATTACTGCTGGTCATCATTCTCATAGGCGTTTCCTTCTCCTTTCTCTACCCGACCATCAAGTGGTACTTCCTCGTCCCCCAAACCAAGCGGGAACTGTCCTCCGGTTCGAGAAACCAGATCAAACTCTACGCGGAGCGCAAAGCCGCAGACACTCTGCGGGAGCTGCAGAGCATGGAGCCGGACGACCCGGTTCCTGAAGAATACCTGTTTCTCAAGAGTAAAGCAGAGGAGAACTACAGAACCGAAGGCCGTGCCGTACCCAGAGTATGGACGGTCGAGGAGATGTTCCGGGGGTATCTGAGCAGGGAAGAACTGCTGCTCACCCTCGAGGATTTCTTTCGCGAGGAGATCTTGGTGCTCAAAGAGCTGAAAGACAGGACGATCCAACTCGGTCTCGATCTGCGAGGGGGTATGAGGGTCCTGATCCGTGCGAATATGGAGGAGCTGGAACAGACCAGCGGTCAAGCTCTGAGCGCAGCGGAACGGGAAGATGCGATGCGCCGGGCCCTGGAGATTCTGAACAACAGGATCGACCAATTCGGGGTAACGGAACCCCAGATCCGGCGACAGGGGGATGATCTGATTCTTGTCGAGCTGCCCGGCGATGCGGATCGGGAACGGATGAACAAGTTCATCCAAGGTAAGGGCATCCTGAACTTCCACATCGTCGATGAGGAAGCGTTAGCGCTGTTCCGTGATTTCCAGCAGAAGAATCCCGGCGCTTTTATCGGTCCTGAGGGTGGGATCCTGCAGCCTGACATCCTTCCCGCCGGTACGACTCTGCGTGGGGTGTATACCAAGGATGCCTACGGAATCGATCAGCTGCGGGGATTTTCCGTAATTACCGAACAGATCGGACTCTCCGGCAACCACATTCGGGATGCCCGGGTGAGCTCCGACCCCATCACCGGCAGGCCGTTGGTGAATTTCTTTCTCACCTCCGAGGGCGGGGAGATCTTCTACAAGTTCACCAGCGACAACGTCAACAGGACCCTGGCGGTCGTGTTGGGGGACAAGGTGAAAGCCCAGGCTCGGATTGCCGAGCCGATAAGGGATGCGGTGCGGGTCACCGGTTTCGAAAGAGACGAAGCAGACGACCTGGCACTGGTACTCCGAACCGGAGCGCTTCCGGTACCGTTGGAAGTGATCAATCAACAAGCCATCGGCGCCTCTCTCGGGGAGGACGCGATCCGAATCGGTCTGCAGGCGATCACCTACGGCTTCGCCCTGGTCATCCTGTTCATGTTGATCTTCTACAAGGGTGCCGGTTTGATTGCCGATCTGGCGTTGATCCTGAATCTGTACTTTATGGTCTCGATTCTCTCGGTGTTTGGTTTCACCCTGACTTTGCCCAGCATCGCGGGAGTGATTCTTACCGTGGGTATGGCCGTGGATGCCAACGTCATTGTATTCGAACGTATCAAGGAGGAGTACCGGACCGGGAAATCGGCCAAGGCGGCGGTGAAAGCGGGCTTCGAGAAAGCCCTCTGGGCCATCGCCGACTCGAATATCACCACCTTCATCGCAGCCCTGGCTCTTTCCCAGCTCGGTAAAGGTCCGGTGCAGGGATTCGCCGTAACCTTATCCGTCGGCATCGTCTCTTCGATGTTTACCGCTCTGGTCTTGTCTCGACTGATCTTCGATTTTACTACGGATGTCCTTCGGGTGTCCCGACTGAGCATCATGTGGCGGAGGGTGACCGGATGAAACGAGTAATCAACTTCCTCAAACTGCGCTTCCTTATGATCGTTATCTCCCTGCTGCTGATCGCAGCCGGGATTGCCGGCTACTTCATCCGGGGCGGACTCAATTTTGGTATCGACTATGCAGCCGGTCTGGTCCAACAGATTAAGATCGATCCCTCCGCCGAAAAGGTGGAAATAGCGGATCTGCGGGATGCTCTGAGCGAGATCGCGGGTGTGAGCCTGCAGGTAGTGGGCCGTCCCTCCGAGCAGCAGTTCACGGTCAAGGTCATTGCTCCGGAAGGGGATCCAGGGTTTCAGAATCGAATGGAGGCCAACCTTGCTGAACTGCTGGGAGATGCCTTTGGGTCGGAGAACGTCGAAGTCCAGGCCAGCGATTTCGTCGGGCCGCGCTATTCTAAAGAGCTCGCCGGGCAGACCGTATCGATCGTCCTGGTGGCCATGCTGCTGATCCTGATCTACACAGCCTTTCGATTTCGGATCAGCTACGCCACGGCGGCGGTTCTCTGTCTGGTCCATGATACCTTGATCATGATGGGTGTCATTGCCGTATTTCAACTGGAGGTGACGACCACTACGATCGCCGCCGTCATGACCATCATCGGCTACTCTCTAAACGATACCATCGTCATCTTCGACAGGGTGCGGGAGAACCGGACCCTGATGCGGGATGCAGATCTGGCGGTAATCCTGAATTCCAGCATTACCCAGTCCATGAGTCGTACCTTGCTTACCTCTTTGACAACACTGTTGGCGGTGGCGACGATCTTCATCTTCGGTACCGGGGATATTAAAAACTTCGCGCTGAGCCTGATGGTAGGCGTAGTGGTTGGTACCTATTCGACGATCTTCATCGCCTCTCCGATCGTTCTGGGGTGGTCCCGGCTGGTGGACAGGCGGCGCAAGAGGCGGGATGTCCAGCGTTACGGACGCCAAGCTGTAGCCCCGGCCTCTCCGTCTCCGGTCCAGAGTGAGCAGGCCTCTCCACGGGAGATTGCCCAGCAGGAATCCGGTCCTGAAGCTCCGCAGGAACAGGCACGGGAAGCCGGACCAAGAGCACCTGTCGATGTTACCCGGGTCCAGCCCAGCAGGAAAAAGAAAAAGAAGAAAAAACGCTAACAACGCGAGGACCTGACCATGAATATACAAGGGATCAAAGAGGCGGCCACGGCGGTTCGCGTGCTGACGATGGATGCGGTGCAGAAGGCAAACTCCGGTCATCCCGGGTTGCCCATGGGGTGTGCCGAGCTGGGAGTCCTCCTCTATGGGGAAATTCTCAAGCACAATCCCAAAAATCCACAGTGGATCAACAGGGATCGTTTCGTGCTTTCCGCAGGTCACGGCAGCATGCTCCTGTACTCCCTTCTTCATCTCTCCGGCTACCCATTGAGCCTGGAAGATATCAAGAACTTTCGTCAGCTCGGATCAAAAACCCCCGGACACCCCGAGTACGGTCAGACGGTGGGTGTAGAGACCACCACCGGTCCTCTCGGGCAGGGCATAGCCAATGCGGTGGGCATGGCTATCGCCGAGAGGATGCTGGCAGCCACGTTCAACACTGATAAGTTGGTCATCGATCACTATACCTACGTTCTTGTCGGGGACGGGGATTTGATGGAAGGAGTCAGCGCGGAAGCTTCCTCCCTGGCCGGTCACCTTGGTCTGGGAAAGCTCATTGTTTTCTACGACTCCAATCGCATCACCATCGAAGGATCGACAGACCTGGCCTTCTCCGAGGACGTGCGGAAACGCTACGAAGCCTACGGCTGGCAGACCTTGGAGGGCGATGCCTACGACATCGAAGGCATCCTGAAATTTGTCGAAACAGCAAAGCGTGAGACCGGCAAGCCTACCCTGATTCTGCTGCACTCAACGATCGGCGAGGGCTCACCGAATAAGGCCGGATCCCACGATACCCACGGTTCTCCCCTGGGGGAAGAGGAGATTCGGGCAACCAAGAAAGCGCTCGGTGTGCCCGAGGATGAAGCATTCTACATCTCCGATGAGGCCGGCGGCTATTTCCGGTCCAAAGAGGACGGGTGGACTCAAAACCACAAAGCCTGGCAGGAGTTGTTTGCCGTCTGGTCCAAGGAAAATCAGGAGTTGCGGAAGGCCTGGGATAACCGGTTCGGTTCAATGGATCTGAGTCAAGCAGTCTTCCCCGAGTTCAAAGTAGGCGAGAAGATGGCCACCCGAAAGGCAAGCGGTGCCGTGCTCAACTCGATTGCTACCGGTGTTCCCCAGCTGGTCGGCGGATCCGCCGACCTCGCGCCGTCGAACAACACCCTGATCAAGGACTACGGTAGTTTTCAGGCGGATTCGCCCGAGGGTCGAAATATGCATTTCGGGATACGGGAACATGGCATGGGCGCGATTGCCAACGGCATGGCTTTGCACGGGGGACTGCGTCCCTACTGCGCGACCTTCTTCGTGTTTTCCGATTATATGCGCCCCCCAATGCGCCTGGCAGCACTCATGGGCCTTCCCGTGATCTATGTGTTTACCCACGATTCGGTGTTTATCGGCGAAGACGGCCCGACCCATGAGCCTGTTGAGCATCTGGCGGCTCTTCGGGTTATTCCCAACCTGCTCGTGCTGCGTCCGGCGGACGCCCAGGAGACCGCTCAGGCCTGGCGTATGGCGTTGGAGCGAAGCGACGGACCCACGGCTCTGGCGCTGACCCGGCAGAATCTCAGCGTGTTTACCAAAGACGATAAGAAGTGGCAGGCGCACTGTGCCAACGGTGCCTATATCGCCTCCGATTCCGCTTCCGGCGGCGAGCCTGAGCTGGTCCTGGTGGCTACGGGTTCGGAGGTCAACCTGGCTCTGGATGCGAAGGCGCTCCTTGGAAATGCGGGAGAGAAGATCCGGGTGGTATCCATGCCCAGCCGTGGGCTTTTTCTTAAAGCGCCGGCGGAATATCGAAAGAGGCTGATACCGGATTCTGCCGCCCGGGTTGTGTTGGAAGCGGGAGTTTCTCAGGGATGGGCCGAGGTAGGAGGAGCCGATGCCTTGATGGTCACCATCGATCGTTTCGGCGAATCCGCTCCCGCGGCCAAGATCGCAGAGCTCCTCGGGTTTACAGCCGAGGCGGTCGCCGAACGTATCAAGCCGCTGCTGTCCTAAACCCTGGAACAGGTGGGTCTCGAACCCACGACTAGACGGAAACCCCGCTGAGACTGGAAAGCTCCATCGCCGTCCCGTATTCTCTGCTCCATTGTTTATTATCTGCAGATTTACAAGGCTCTATAACCTCAGGTTGTCCGTTCTATTATTGATGGCGACCTTCTGTCTTGGGCGAATCAGCGCTTCTCTGTTGCACATTCTTCCAGAACTCTTCGTGAGAAACAGCTCTTCCAGCTCTGATGCTCTCTCGAGACTTGTTAAGCAAAGCTTGAAAGCGTGGTGACCGCGATAAAAGGAGATGCTCCAGATCGTCGTCGTCAACTGGAGCGAGTATCACGGCTACAGCTCTTCCGTTGCGAGTGATTACTACAGGGCCGGATTCCTTAGCCTCCTTCAGATACGTGCTGAGTTTGGCTTTCACCTCGGCTAAAGATACAACTCTCATGGAATGAACTCCTCTCCGGCGATTAACAGGCGGTTCTTTTCTTTGACGCCGATCGCCAGTATCCAGACCGTTCTATTTTCCGCAGCAACCTCGTAGAACGCGCGGAATCGGTTGTCCGGACCGAAGCGTAATTCCCACGTTGAGCCGAACGGTCCTGGTAGCTCTTCAAGTGACTTCCTGTTCCGAGTCTGCCTTTCCGGCGTGATGGTCAGCTGCTCCTCGATGGTCTTCTTTATGAGGCGATGGTATCTACGCTCGATGTTTTCGATGTGTTCGTAAATTTCTCGAGCATAGACAACGGTGTACCTGACTCGGTGCCTCATTGACCATAATTATAGTCATAATGAAGCACACGTCAAGCTCGTTGAGATTCTCAAGGAACTGATCGGTATCTCTCCGCTGTTGTCCCTCCCGGGTATGTTTCAAAGTACATCTCTCTCTGGGCTGATCACAGCTGCCATCGCCCTCTTGGTCCTCTGTCCGCTTCCGATGCCGTTGTCTCTGACCCGGCAGGCGATGCCCGTCCGCGCAGCCGGAGTTCCGTATTTTTGCCCCATCGCCAGCTTGCGCAGCATACATGAATATCAGTGTAGCTGAGTAGTTATAAAATTCGACTCCCAAATATCTCTTGACGATCGTTTGTAAATCAACAGACTTCTTTGTGGGACTAGTGCCCCCGGCAACGCGATGAAATTCTGCGGCCCAACGAAGGAATTTGCCGTTAGCCACGGCTGAAGAGGAAGGCATTGGAGGAATGATGAAATGAAAGTTTTCATTACCGGAGGGGCAGTATCATTACAGCGTTGATCGAATGAAGGAGGACTTCGGTTTCGTTCCGTCTACGGATTTACTGGAAGGAATGCGCCGTTGTATCGTGGAGTATGGCGCGAAAGTGAGTTAGACTCCAGGGCATGTTGATGCGAGCTGTACTGTTGCTGTGTCTGTTTGTCTTTCTGCTGTCAATGCCGCTTTCCTCGCTGCCTGAGGAGAGCTTCTTCGACATCGATGAGCCTCTGTACTACGGATTCGATGCCCTTGAAGCCCGGTTGGAAGCGGTGCGGCAGCATCGCCCGATCCTTGCTCTGCATCTTTCCGGCGGTTCCGCCAGAGCTTTTTGTCATATTGGAGTGCTGAAACGCCTCGAGGAGCGGGGAATTTATCCGGATCTTATCGTAGCCAACTCGATGGGCTCCATAATCGGCCTTCTCTATGCAGCCGGGGTTCCCCTGGAGGTGATGGAGGACATCTTCCGTCATCTGGAGTACTCCGAGCTCTTTACCCTCAAGATCCCCGTCCGGGGAGGATTCCTGGATGTGCGCGGTCTTTTGTCCCTCGCTCAGGCGTTGGTAGGGAATGTGGACATCGCCGAGCTCCCGATTCCCATAGTTGTTGTCTGTGAGGACCTGCGCAGCATGAAGCAGGTCATCCTCTGCCGGGGAGACCTTCTCACGGTTCTACAGGCGGCCATCGCTCTACCGGTCTGGTTCGATCCCGTTACGCTTGACGAGCTGGTGCTTCTCGATGGGGGAATCAGCAATCTGGTCCCGTTGGAGCCTTTCGTGGAGCTGGCCGATGCAACCGTATCCTCCACGGCTTTCTACAACAGGGAGCTGTCTTCCCTCGATCCCCTGACCGTGTTGAATATGGGGATCAACATTGGTAAGAGCCGGAACGCCGTTAAAGAGATCAAGGAGCATGATCCCTTCCTGATCCGAAATGATGTGGAATCCTTCACGTACATGGACTGGAGCCAGCTGGAGAAGATCATCCGCAGCGGCTACGATTCCTGCAATCGCCGTATTGAGGAGCTCGAGGAATACCTCCACAACCGCGGCATCGATGTTTCGGAAGAGTCCCCGAACACCCTTCAGCTTCGAGAACAATACGCAGAGATGTATGCAGAGCGCTGGAGTGTGATAAAACGGAGGATGGAAGCCGGTCAGCTCCTGCCTCTGCCGCGAGCTTTTGGCGCCTTACAGATCCACCCGATCCTGTTCAGACGGCATCGAGGGGACAACCGATTGCTGCAGGAGAATTACCTGGCCCTGAGCTATCTCTTCGAGAGCGGCTACAGCGGCGTGCAGCTCGGCGCCTTCTCCGACCTCTCAGGGAGCTGGGGTGTATTGCTGGATCTGGACACAGCACTTTGGGGAAGATTCTTTATCGGTTTGAACAGCATGATCGTTTCCACTCTGGATGGGTGGGATTTCAGTGACTCCTTCACCTACCATCACCTTCGCTGCTCCCTGCCCCTGCTTCTCGGTGAACGCATCGTGGCCGGACCCTTCCTCAGCACCGAGTTCAGTCTGGCCATTCCCGGAATCGAAGAGGAGCTGTTTCTGTCGGCGGGGATTGATTTTCGCCTGGCGAGCCAGGGAAGTCGAGATTTCATTCAGGAGCAACTGGCCTACTTCTTCCAACTGCCCGGGATTCACGGGATTTCCAACGAGCTGATGTTCCGCAAACGCCTGCTTGGGCCGGTGCACGTTTTCTCGAGAGCTCTCCTGAAAAGATCCTGGCACCCTGCTGCCGGGCCGGGGATCTCACTTAGCTACAACGATTTCTTTCGGGGGCTCGAGCGCAGCGAGATCCTGGATTCCTTTGCCGTGTTCAACAACGAGCTCGTACTCTCTCCAGACTCTCTCTCTTTCGCCCTGTGGGAGACCTTATTGTTGAAAGGATTCGAGCTTTCCGCCTTCTGCGATCTTTTTCTGCCCGAGGCCGCGACCCTGTCCCGGAAGATCCAGCCCAGTTTCGGAGCGAGCCTAACCGGCCAGGTCGCCCCGATGGGACTGATTCCGCTGAACGCGGTTCTTTCCGCCGGCTACGATCTCGAGGAGCAGAGACCCTTCTTGATCTTTAATCTGGGATCGGTGTATTAAATCAGGCTACTGTGACCGATTTGTCCAGATAGATCTCCTGAATCGTGTTGAGCAGCTCGACCCCGTCCTTCATCGGCTTTTGGAAGGCCTTGCGACCCGAGATGAGCCCGGTTCCGCCGGCACGCTTGTTGATCACCGCAGTCCGCGCGGCCTGGGCCAAATCGTTGTCCCCGGAAGCCCCGCCGGAGTTGATCAGCCCGGCCCTTCCCATGTAGCAATTCACCACCTGATAACGGGTCAGATCGATTGGGTGGTCGCTGCTCAGCTCGGAATACACCTTCTTGTGGGTTCTTCCGAAGTTGAGCGCTGTATAGCCTCCGTTGCACTCCGGCTGTTTCTGCTTGATGATGTCCGCCTGGATCGTGACCCCGAGGTGGTTGGCCTGGCCGGTGAGATCCGCCGACAGGTGGTAGTCCGCTTCCTTGGTTTTGAAGGCGGGGTTTCTCAAGTAGGTCCAGAGGACCGTAAACATGCCCAGACTATGGGCGTACTCAAAAGCCTCGCTGATCTCCTGGATCTGCCGCGCAGCCTCGTCGGAGCCGTAGTAGATCGTTGCGCCGATTGCTACCGCTCCCATCTCGAAGGCCTGGTCCACGCTGGCGAACAGAACCTGGTCGTACGTGCTCGGGTAGGTGAGAAGCTCGTTGTGGTTGATCTTAACGATAAAGGGGATCCTGTGCGCCCATTTCCGGGCGACCGAACCCAGCACCCCGAGCGTGGAAGCCACGGCGTTGCAGCTCCCCTCCGCGGCCAGCTTGACGATGTTCTCCGGGTCGAAGTAGATCGGATTGGGCGCGAAGGAGGCCCCCGCGGAGTGTTCGATACCCTGGTCCACGGGCAGGATCGACAGGTATCCCGTTCCGGCCAGACGGCCGTGATCGAACACAGCCCTCATGTTTCGCAGCACCTGTATAGGCCTGTCGCTGATCACGAGAACCCGGTCGATAAAATCGGGTCCCGGCAGATGCAGTTGGTCTTTGGGCACGGTCTTGCAGGTGTGCTCGAGCAGGTCCTCGCTTTCCTTGCCTAACAGTTTTACCAAATCCGCCATCGTTACCTCCTGGTTTGTGTTTTTTTTATTTTCTCGCCTCATCGGCGGTCGAGCCGGCTCCGTTGCCGGCCAGATTACAGAAGAAATGAACCAACGCTTCGGTCCCCCGTTGCCATGTCGGCAGATGAAGTTTCTCGTTCGGCGAGTGGGCGTTGTCATCGGGCAGGGAAAAGCCGGTCTGAACCGAGTCTACCCCCAACAATTCCTGAAGATACGCTCCAACAGGAACCGTTCCCCCCTCGCGGCGGAACAGGGGCCGTTTCCCCCAAACCGTTTCGTAGGCTGATGTCAGGGCGGTGATACCTTTAGAATCTTGTGGACTGAGTACCGGCGGTGCGCCGGCAAGCTGATCCAGCTCCCATCTCACCGTGTCGGGAAGTCGATCGTGGAGAACCCTCTCCAGTTGCTCCTTGACCTCCTCGACCCTTTGGTCTGCAACCAAACGGCTGGAAATCTTGGCCATAGCGCGGGCCGGCAGCACGGTTTTCGATCCCTCGCCGGTGAAGCCGGAAAGCAGTCCGTTTACCTCCAAGGTCGGCCGGGCACCGGTCCTTTCCGCCGGGCTGTAGCCCTCCTCCCCCCAGAGTTTCTTGACCCCGGCGTTCTTCAGATAAAACGCCTCGTTCACGGGCAGGCGGGCAAGATCCTCCCTTTCCTGCGGGTCGAGATCCCGGACTCGGTCATAAAAACCGGGCAGGGTCACCCGGCCTTGGTCGTCGTGCAGGCCGGCGATCAGCTCGCACAACACCTGAGCGGGATTGTGCACTACCCCGCCGAAAGTTCCTGAGTGCAGGTCCTGAGATGGTCCATAGATGCGGAGTTCGAAGTAGGCAAGCCCTCTCAAGGCATAGGTGATCGTGGGCAGCTCGGGCCCGAGCATTCCCGTATCCGGATTGAGACACAAATCGCAGGCTAGCATATCTCTGTGGTTCTTGATGAACTCGTAGAGGTTGGGGGAACCAACTTCTTCCTCCCCTTCGAAGAGGAACTTGAACTGAACGGGAAGATCGCCTCCGGCCCGCATCGCCTCCAGTGCGTTCAGGGCCGCCATGATCTGGCCTTTCATATCCGATGCGCCCCGGGCAAACAGGTTTTCCCCTCGGATTTCCGGCTCGAAAGGATCGCTCTGCCACTCCCCAAGCGGATCGGTGGGTTGGACGTCATAGTGCCCGTAGATGAGCAGAGTGGGAATAGCCGGATTTTCGACCTTCGACGCCCCGTAGACCACGGGTGCACCAGAGGTCGGAAAGATCTTCGTCCCTTCCAGGCCTAGAGATTGTAGATGGCGGGCCAACCACTCCGCCGCCCGTTGGATATCCGCTCTGTGCTGCAGCTCCGTTGATACGGAGGGTATTCTGACAAAATCCTTCAGTTTGTCTACCAGCTTCTCCTGGTTGTTGTTTAGAAATTCAAGCGCCTTTTCTTTAATCGTCGCCATGGTTCGTTTCTGACCATCCTTTCCATGCTTCGCGCCGAAATCTTCGATTATAACTTCTAATGAAGATCGCGATGTACTGCAGTAAAAAATACTCAGAAAAGGCGGTGCTTGCAACTTGATTTCTCTTGTTGACTGTCCTTTCTTTTGAATTTACTTTCTCTAGTGATACCGTAAGGAGACAATCATGGCAGAACTAAAAAGTGGCGCATCGGCCCCGGCTTTTTCACTGCTCGATCAGGACGGAAAGACGGTGCAACTCTCCGATTTCGCCGGTAGGAAGTTGCTCCTCTACTTCTACCCCAAGGCGGACACGCCCGGCTGTACTACCCAGGCCTGCAGTATTCGTGACGCAATGCCGGATCTCGCAAGCTTGGGGATAGCGGCGGTGGGGATCAGTCCGGACGAACCGGCTGAATTGAAGAAATTTATCGACAAATACGGGCTGAATTTCCCGCTGGTCTCCGATCCGGATCACAAGACAGCCGATGCCTACGGGACATGGGGTGAAAAGTCGATGTTCGGGAAGACCTATGAAGGTATTATTCGCTCGTCCTTTCTGCTGGATGAGCAGGGGAGGGTGATCCAGGCCTGGTACAAGATCAGCCCGAAGAACACGGTGCCCTTTGCAAAGGAAGCCCTGAGCGCCTAGTCGCTTGACAAGCACGGCCATAATTCCTATTGTTGGAACACATTTTAAAAGAAGATGATGGAAGAGAAGAATCCAGCCGTGCTGCAAGGAAATACAACATCCTAATTCTCTCCACGCCTGAGTGATCAGGTAAGTGGGGACGGCCTTTGTACGTTGGACATAGCCTGTGTCTGTCCGGGGTATGAAGGCTTTTTTGTTATTGGAGGTTCACTATGGCAGATAAATTATTGAAGATCCGCCATTCCACCGCCCATGTCATGGCCGAGGCGGTGCTGGAGATGTTCCCCGGCACCAAGATCGCCATCGGGCCGGCGATCGAGGATGGGTTTTACTACGATTTCGATCTTCCGGAGCCGCTGAAGGCCGAAGACCTCGAGAGAATCGAGAAGCGGATGCGGGAAATCATTGGGGGGAAGTATGCCTTCTCCCGTAAGGCTGTGTCGCGGGAAGAAGCGGTAAAGATGTTTTCGGATCAGCCCTACAAGCTCGAGCTGATCCGGGAACTTCCCGAGGAGGAGGAGATCTCGGTGTACGCCCAGGATACCTTCACCGATCTCTGCCGGGGTCCTCACGTAGAGAATACCGGGGACCTCGGCTCCGATGCCTTCAAGCTTCTTTCGATTGCCGGTGCCTATTGGCGGGGTCACGAAAGGAATCCCATGCTGACCCGGATCTACGGCACCGCTTGGGAAGACCGGAAGCAGCTGGCTGAGTACCTGAAACGGCGGGAGGAGATCGAGAAGCGGGACCACCGGCGTCTAGGGAAGGACCTGGACCTGTACTCGACTCACGAGGAGGCCGGGGCGGGCTTGATCTACTGGCACCCGAAGGGGGCCCTGATCCGCCATCTGATCGAGGATTATTGGAAGAGAGAGCACTTCAAGCACGGCTATGACCTCATCAACACCCCCCACATCGGAAAGGACTGGCTGTGGCAGACCTCGGGGCATTTGGATTTCTTCAAAGAAAACATGTACGCCCCCCTCACCATCGATAATGTCGACTACTACCTCAAGCCGATGAACTGCCCCTTCCATATCATGATCTACAAATCCTCCCTTCGTTCGTATCGGGAACTGCCGCTGCGCTGGGCCGAGCTGGGGACCGTGTACCGCTACGAGCGTTCCGGTGTGCTCCACGGGCTGCTTCGGGTGCGGGGCTTTACCCAGGATGATGCTCACATCATCTGCACCCCCGAGCAGATTGAGGAGGAGATCCACTCCACCTTGAGGTTTTCCCTCGACATCTGGAAGGCCTTTGGGTTCGAGGACGTCAAGGCCTACCTGGCTACCCAGCCTAAGGAGAAGAGCGTGGGCGAGACCAAGCGCTGGGATCAGGCAACGGACAGCCTGAAAAAGGCCATCGACAGGGAAGCCCTCGATTATGAGCTCGACGAGGGCGGGGGGGCCTTCTACGGACCGAAGATCGACCTGAAGGTCAAGGATTCCCTGGGACGGGAGTGGCAGATGACCACGATCCAATTTGACTTCAATCTGCCCGAGCGTTTCGATATGACCTATGCCGCTGATGACGGCAGTCTGCAGCGGCCCTACATGGTGCATCGGGCGCTGCTCGGATCTCTGGAGCGGTTTTTCGGTGTCTTGATCGAGCATTACGGCGGGGCATTCCCGGTCTGGCTGGCGCCGGTACAGGCTGTGGTGATTCCGGTAGCTCCGGTGTTCAACGAGTACGCCGAGCAGGTCGCCCGGGTTCTCCGGGACAAGGACATTCGGGTATCGACGGATCTCAGCGATCAGCGGATGAACGCCAAGATCCGCAACGCCCAAAACCAGAAGATCCCCTTCATGGTAATTTTGGGGGAGAAAGAACGATCCAGTGGAAACATTTCCCTTCGCACGCGCAGCGGAGAACAAATACCGGAGCTTTCTATTGAAAAGTTCCTGACCATGTTTCATGATGACTAGGGCATGATCAAACAGATCCTGAAGCGGGACGGTCGGATCGTCCCCTTCAATCGGGAGAAGATCACATTCGCTGTTCTCCAGGCCGTCATATCCGTGGGTGGCAGAGACCGGGTCAAGGCCGAGAAGGTCACAGACGAAGTGGTCCACATGCTGGAACAGCGTCAAAGGGAAGACAGTATTTCCACCGTCGAAGAGGTCCAGGATCTCGTCGAGAAGGCGCTGATCGAACGGGGCCACGCCAAGACCGCAAAGGCGTATATAGTCTACAGATATGAGCATGCCTTGAAGCGGGTCGGCCGCAAGAGCCTCACCTATTCGGCGGACAACATCCCGTACAACAAACTTTGGGAAGCTCTCTCCTGGGCGGTCGATCACGGTTGCGTGCACCTCCGGCAGGTTTCCGAAAGTATTCGGGAGGGTCGCTATCCTGCCCTGATCCGTGATTGCGAGGAATTCTACAATCAGGAACTGAACCGAGCCGTAGGCAAGCTGAGCGAAGGACTCGAGAGCGTGAAAATGATTATCATTGCCGGGCCTTCCTCCTCCGGTAAAACCACAACCACCATCAAGGTCGAGAAGCAGCTCAAACCTATGGGGTACACCTTCGTGCCGATAAACGTGGACAATTTCTTTCTCGATCTGGAGGAGCATCCCAAAGATCTTCGGGGGGATCATGATTTCGAAACTCCCCAGGCCCTGGATATTCCACTGATCAACAAGACCTTTCGGGAATTGCTGTTGGGAAAACGGGTTGAAATTCCTTTCTACAATTTCAAAACGGGGAAGCGGGAGGGTTCTTCGGGGCAGCTCGAGCTCGGGGAAGGAGAGATCCTGCTGGTTGATTCCCTGCACGGGCTGTTTCCTGATATGACAGAAGGGATCCCGGAAGAGCAGAAGTTCCGCCTCTATATCGAGACCCTCTCCCAGATCAAAGACAGCAACAACCAATTTATCCGCTGGGCGGATATACGACTGCTGCGGCGTATGGTTCGGGACATGCAGTTTCGAAACTACAGCCCGGCCCAGACGATTCGTCACTGGCACTTCGTTCGCCGATCGGAGCTGCGCTATATCGTCCCCCGTCTGCCCGAGGCCGAGGTGATTGTCAACAGCTTCCTCACCTACGAGATTCCTATCATGAAGCAGCGGGTAGGGGGACTCTTCCCGCAATTTATTCACGAGTACAAGGACGATCCGGACGGTGCGGATGCCCACGATCGCGCGGTGCGAATCCACCAGATCTTCGAGGAAGTCCCGGTTTGGACGGACGAGCATATCGTACCGAAGGATTCCCTGCTGAGGGAGTTCATCGGAGGCAGCGATTACAGTTACTGAGAGTGGGATCCTCAGGGAAAATTGGTGGACCAAGTGAACGAGAAATTGCAGCGACTAAAAGAGATCGACAGAGAGCACCGGCTCCTGGGCCATGCCGCGGCGGTGTTACACTGGGATCAGAAAACCTACATGCCCGATGGAGCCGTGCAGGAACGGGCCGACCAGCTGTCCCTTCTGAGCGGATTGATCCACGATCGCATCACCCAGCCGGAGATCGGGGGAATCCTTGCGGCCCTCGGAGTTTCCTTCGAGCCGGATCCGCTGCCGGTGGTGCCTGAAACCTTCGAAGGGGTAGACCGGGCGTTCCTGCGCGAGCTGGCTCGTCTGTATCGTCGCAGTATAAAAATTCCTCGCCGCCTGGTCACGGAGCTGGCCAAACAAACAGCGTTGGGCCAGCGCGTTTGGGTCGAGGCCCGCAAAGCCGCCGATTTCTCCAAGTTTGCCGGACAGCTCTCGGTCATTCTCGGTTTGGTTCGGGAGCTCAGCGCCTGCCTGGGCTACGAGGAGCATCCCTACGATCCCTTGCTCGACGAGTACGAGCCCTGGATGAAAACCGCCGAGGTAGAGGAGGTGTTCACGGGTCTGCGAGCGGGCTTAAGGAAACTGCTCGACCGGATCAAAGGCTCAAGGCTTGCGGTGGATACGAGTTTTCTCCATCGGGACTATGAGATCGAAAAGCAGAAACTTTTCAGCCTTCAGGTCTCAAAGGCCATAGGATACGATTTTCACAGGGGACGACTCGACGAATCGGCTCATCCCTTTACAACGACTCTGGGAAGCTCCGACGTACGAATCACGACCCGCTACAACACCAGCTTCTTCCCCACCGCTATCTTCGGAACGATCCACGAGTGCGGTCACGGACTTTACGAACTGGGATTCGCTGAAGACCTGCAGGGATCGCTGCTGGCTGAGGGCGCATCCCTTGGTGTGCACGAGTCCCAGTCCCGGATGTGGGAAAATCTTATCGGCCGAAGCCTGCCTTTCTGGAATCATTTCTTTCCGGAATTGAAGAAGATCTTTCCGGGATCCCTCAAAGATGTGGATCTGCGGTGTTTTTATGAAGGTATCAACCGGGTGGCGCCGTCTTTCATTCGGGTGGAGGCGGATGAAGTTACCTACAACCTGCACATCCTGCTGCGTTTCGAGCTGGAGAAGCAGATGATCTCAGGTGATCTTTCTGTGGAAGACCTGCCCGTTGCGTGGAACGCCAAGATGAAGGAGCTGCTCGGTCTGACTCCTCCCGATGATGCCCAGGGTGTGCTGCAGGATATTCACTGGTCCGGGGGTATGATCGGTTATTTCCCCACCTACGCCCTCGGGAATCTCTACGCGGCTCAGTTTTTTCAAAGCTTAAGGCGGGAAGTGTCGGATTGGAAGCAACAGCTCGAGCAGGGGCATTTTACGCCCATCCTCGATTGGTTGAGGCGGAACGTACACAAACACGGAGGGGTTCATTCTGCTCGAGAACTCTGCTCGCGGATAACCGGCGAAATCTTGAATCCCCGCTATCTGCTTGACCACCTTGAGGAGAAGTTCGGCGACATCTATGGGTTCTAGTTTTTTCCTTTTGCAAAGCCCCTATCCCTGGTTGTGTATATCCGGACTGTTCTGCGGCGCAGCCCTGAATCGGGCACTGCGGTCGGCTGGCTATCCCCGGTGGCGGGCTTCTGATCCCGAGCGGGCCAGAGCGGCGAAGTGGATGTTTTTCACCCTCTATCTTTCTATGGCCGTGATAGCTGCTTTGGGGGCCGTGTTTGTACCTGGACCGAAAAAAATCCTGGATATTCGCCTGGCATATTTGTTTCTCGGGAGCACTGTTTTCTTCTTTCTTGTCTTTCGCTTCAAGAAAACCCTGGGTCTGCTCTCGATGATCCTGGCGGTTGCTCTAGCAGTGACCCTGCTTTTGTTTCTCCAGAGTTTGAACGCTTTTACCGGGGAAACAGAAATCGGACAGATCCGGGTGCTGGATGTTCAGGATGGGCGGATGAAGCTGGAGATCCTCCCGGCTCGAAGGGACAGCACAATCACTTGGATGCAGGGCGGTTACTTCGCTCCTGTCGTGAAGGTTGTGATTTTCGACGATTATATTGTTTTCTTAGGAGCCAAGACCTGGTACCGCTTCGAGGGGGTCACCTCGTTCGAAATGGAGAAAACCCAGTCCGGAACGGCCTTGCGCCAGCAGGATAGCGACTACTACTTCCCCTCTCCATCGGGAATGACTGCTAAGCTGTGGGATTTCTACGAGCGCTACGATGCCCGGATCCCCGGTGTTCGCACCGTGCAGGTGGAGATGGA
>Ga0307378_10001888_pt1:0-2500 | contig 33161 bp, 25 predicted proteins | sample UN1MG_FD_202238 | JGI IMG/M metagenome (GOLD analysis project Ga0307378, IMG submission 202238) | Soil microbial communities from Risofladan, Vaasa, Finland - UN-1 | ecosystem: Environmental > Terrestrial > Soil > Coastal area > Acid sulfate soil | place: Finland: Risofladan, Vaasa... | reverse complement strand
GCGTAACAGCTCACTGGTCGAGTACTCACGCGCCTATAATGTAACGGGGCTAAAGTTCGTCACCGAAGCCGCGGATTGCATACTTCTAAGGAAGTGTGTGATGGTAGGGGAGCATTCCGTGTGCTGATGAAGGTGGTCTGAGAGGGCTGCTGGAGGTAGCGGAAGAGAGAATGCAGGCATGAGTAACGAAAAGACGGGTGAAAAACCCGTCCGCCGAAAGCCTAAGGATTCCTGGGTAAAGGTAATCTGCCCAGGGTTAGTCGGCCCCTAAGGTGAGGCTGAAAAGCGTAGCCGATGGGAAACGGGTTCATATTCCCGTACCTCTGATAGTTTCGAGGGGATGACGCGTGAGGCGAGACTCGGCCGGGCGATGGTAGTCCCGGTCTAAGCAGCAAGCCGCTGACGGGGAGAGGCAAATCCCTCTCCGGAGGTGAGCTGTTAAGGCGAGCCGACCTACGGGAAGGCGAAGCGAGTTGTAGTCAAGGCGCCGAGAAAGAATCTCTAAGGATAGGCTATCAGGGACCGTACCGTAAACCGACACAGGTAGGCGGGAAGAGGATTCTCAGGCGCTCGAGAGAAACCGCGTTAAGGAACTCGGCAAAATGCACACGTAACTTCGGGAGAAGTGTGGCCTGTTGTGGGGGAGCATTTGGAGAGCAATTTCTGAGTGTGAACTTACGGGAGGTTGCAGAGAAAAGGCCCAGGCGACTGTTTAACAAAAACACAGGTCTCTGCGAATCGGTAACGAGAAGTATAGGGACTGACACCTGCCCGGTGCCGGAAGGTTAAGGGGAGTGGTTAGCTTGCCTTTGGGTGAGCGAAGCTACGAACTGAAGCCCCGGTAAACGGCGGCCGTAACTATAACGGTCCTAAGGTAGCGAAATTCCTTGTCGGGTAAGTTCCGACCTGCACGAATGGTGTAACGATCTGGGCGCTGTCTCGACGCGGTACTCGGTGAAATTGGAGTATCGGTGAAGATACCGATTACCCATGGTTAGACGGAAAGACCCCGTGAACCTTTACTGTAGCCTGGCACTGGGACTTGGGCTATGATGTGTAGAATAGGTGGGAGACTATAGAAGCGTGGTCGTTAGGCTGCGTGGAGTCGTAAAGTGAAATACCACCCTTTGTAGTTTAGGTTTCTAACGCATGCCCTGAAAGCGGGTATGCGGACCGTGTTAGGTGGGCGGTTTGACTGGGGCGGTCGCCTCCTAAAGAGTAACGGAGGTGTGCGAAGGTCTCCTCGCGCTGGTTGGAAATCAGCGTATAGAGTGCAAAGGCAAAAGGGGGCCTGACTGTGAGACGGACACGTCGAGCAGGGGCGAAAGCCGGTCTTAGTGATCTGGCGGTGGCGAGTGGAAGCGCCGTCACTTAACGGATAAAAGGTACTCCGGGGATAACAGGCTGATTTTGCCCAAGAGTTCACATCGACGGCAAAGTTTGGCACCTCGATGTCGGCTCATCGCATCCTGGGGCTGAAGCAGGTCCCAAGGGTTTGGCTGTTCGCCAATTAAAGCGGTACGTGAGCTGGGTTCAGAACGTCGTGAGACAGTTCGGTCCCTATCTGCCATGGGCGATGGTTGCTTGAGAGGAGCTGCTCTTAGTACGAGAGGACCGGAGTGGACGAACCTCTGGTGTACCAGTTATCGCGCCAGCGGTAATGGCTGGGTAGCTACGTTCGGACGGGATAACCGCTGAAAGCATCTAAGCGGGAAGCCCCCCTCAAGATGAGGCAACCCTGGGGAGAGAAACCCCCTGAAGGGACCCGAGAGATGATCGGGTCGATAGGCTGGAGGTGTACGCATGGTAACATGTTTAGCCGACCAGTACTAATTTCCCGTGAGGCTTGACCATATCTTTTGTTCACCCTTACTACCCAATATATATGACGTATTTACATAAGAAAATTGCAATTATTTTCACAAAAAAATGTAACCAAAATAAATCAGAGTTGTTTGTTAAATTGAGGCGGTTAAAGGCGGAATAATATTCCGATGGGCAAGTTTCACCTCCTTTCCTTGCCCTTTTATGCCTCAAAGCAGCATAGGGATAGGCCTGCAGGCCTATCCCTTTTTTAATGTAGAAGATACGTCATTTTGAGTTTGACAGTTTTGTACTGTTTCGAGTTACCAGGATTGGTTTGAGACTTTTCTTTATTTTACATGGTTTGCCTTGTTCTATGCTCTCAATGAGGGCATCCGTCGCCAATTGGATGATCTCATCGTATGGTTGACTGATAGAAGTTAGAGAAATTCTTGAAATACCCGACAGCTCAATGTTGTCTATACCCATAATGGCCAGGTTTTCACCAATCCTATAGCCGTTTTTTTCGGCAGCTTCCATCGCACCAAGCGCACAAAGATCATTTACACAGAATATACCGTCAAACGGTTTCCTGGTGCCTAAAAGGTGCTTGAATCCTTTTACTCCTCCATCAATATCAAAACCGGCATTAATCACCGATGAATCATCGAACGCCACCGGTTGTGACTGTAAAAAT
>Ga0307378_10001885_pt1 | contig 33169 bp, 35 predicted proteins | sample UN1MG_FD_202238 | JGI IMG/M metagenome (GOLD analysis project Ga0307378, IMG submission 202238) | Soil microbial communities from Risofladan, Vaasa, Finland - UN-1 | ecosystem: Environmental > Terrestrial > Soil > Coastal area > Acid sulfate soil | place: Finland: Risofladan, Vaasa | collected... | reverse complement strand
TCGCCCTCGGGGGAGACCTTCAGTGTTTTCAGGTGCGAAAGGTCTTCCTGGATTTGGAACTGGTTGACGCCGACGATCACCTGTTCGCCGCTGTCGATCTCCTTCTGGTAGGAGTAGGAACTGTCCTGGATCTGCTTCTGCGGGTAGCCGGCCTCGATGGCCGCCAGCATGCCGCCCATGGCCTCGATCTTGTCGAGGTATTTCCAGACCTCTTTTTCTATTTCGTTGGTCAGGGCCTCGACATAATACGAACCGGCCAGCGGGTCGACGGTGTCGGCCACGCCGCTCTCGTAGGCGATGACCTGCTGGGTGCGCAGGGCCACGCGTACCGAGTCCTCGCTGGGCAGGGCCAGGGCCTCGTCCATGGAATTGGTGTGCAGGCTTTGCGTGCCGCCCAGGACCGCGGCCAAGGCCTGCAGAGTGACACGCACCACGTTGTTGGTCGGCTGTTGGGCGGTAAGGGTGACACCACCGGTTTGGGTGTGGAAGCGCATCAACTGCGACTTGTCGCCGGCTGCGAATTTGTTTTTCATGATCCGCGCCCAGATGCGGCGGGCAGCGCGGAACTTGGCTACTTCCTCGAGCAGGTTGTTGTGGCTGGCAAAAAAGAAGGAAAGCCGCGGCGCGAACTCGTCGACCTGCAGCCCCGAGGCCAGGGCCGACTTGACATATTCGATGGCGTCGGCGAAAGTGAAGGCCAGTTCCTGGACCGCCGTGGAGCCGGCTTCGCGGATGTGGTAGCCGCTGATGGATATCGTGTTCCACTTGGGCACCCGCTCCTTGCAAAAGGAAAAAATGTTGGAGATGATGCGCAGTGAGGGTTTGGGCGGATAAATATAGGTGCCGCGGGCAATATACTCTTTCAGCAGGTCGTTCTGGATCGTTCCCGAAAGCTTGGCGAAAACAATACCCCTTTTTTCAGCCACGGCCAGGTACATGGCCAGGATGATGGCCGCCGAGGCGTTGATGGTCATGGATACCGACACTTTGTCCAGGGGGATTTCCGCAAACAGGGTTTCCATGTCGGCCAGGGTGTCGATGGCCACCCCGACCTTGCCCACCTCTCCTTCGCACAGGGTATTGTCCGAATCCAATCCGATCTGGGTCGGCAGGTCAAAAGCCACGCTCAGGCCGGTCTGCCCCTGTTCCAGCAGGTAGCGGTAGCGGCGGTTCGACTCCTCGGCTGATCCGAAGCCGGCGTATTGGCGCATGGTCCAGAACTTGCCGCGGTACATGGTCGGCTGCACACCGCGGGTATAGGGAAAGGCGCCGGGGTAGCCCAGATCCTTCTCATAATCAAGTTCGCTGATAGCGCCGGCATCGTACAGGCGCTGCACTGGAAAAGACGTGGCCTTGAAATTTTCCTTGCGTTCCTTGCTTTTCAGCAGCGTTTTTTTTAAAATGCCTTCTTCCCATTCGCTTTTTTTCATGGATGCAAACCTCGTAAAAAAAATAAAAAGAATCTATTTCCTGATTCGTCTTCGCAACCGTCAGGGCGGACTACTCCCCGCCCAGGCCGCGGATTCAATCTTCATCAACCGTTCCCAAAGAAATAAAATTTCGTTTATACCTTGGATTTTTTCGAAATCGTGTCCTTGGCACCTTCGATGAAGGTCTTGGCCCTGCCCCCGAACTTTTCGACCCCGTCCTTGACCTCGTGGCTGAGCTTTTCGGAAAAATCCTTGACCTCATTGCCGAGCTTACCGGAAAAATCCTTGATCTGTTCACGGGTTTTTTCCCCGGACTGGGGGGCGAACAGCAGGGCCAGGGCGGCACCGATGACCGTCCCGGTCAAAAAGCTGAAAAACATCTTGCTACCGGTATTGTTACTCATTTATTTTCCTCCTCTAATTCTCTTGACCAGATTCCATCCTATCTTGACGGCCGGCAGGAAGGCCAGCCAACCGGCCGAGCGCCGCAGCACGTTGTGGTTGATAAAGTGCAGGGCGGCGCCGGCGCTCTCCACCGTGCGCTTGGATTGGGAAAGGACCATATCGACTTTCTCCAGACGCTCCTCGGCAATAGCGCCGAGCCTTTTGGCTTCCCGGGCCAGGTCGCGAACTTCCAGCGAGGTTTTTTCCAGGTCCAGCAGCAGCGATCTGAGCTGCTGAATGGCCGGGACCAGGGTGATGACCAGCAGTAAAAAACCCAGTGAAAAAACCAGGGCGACCACGAAAACAACAATTAAAACCGGTGTGCTCATATTACTCTCTTATTATTTATTATATGCAAATGCGGCCCATTGTCAACAATTCAAAAGAGTTTTTTCAGTTTTCCAAGCAACATTTCCGCGACAACCCTGTTTTTTGCGGTCAGGGTGATCTGGATTTCTTCTTTGACGAACAGCGGCGCGTGGGTCAAGGCAACGTTTTCCGGGGCCATTTTTTTTTGCCAGAGATTCCAATCATTCTCCATTCGTGTATAGGCCGGATAACGCGCTGCCTGCAATGCCTCAATAATTTTTTTTTGCGGCATTTCCTGCTGCAACAGCGCCGCCAAGCCGCTGGCAGCAACGATCCCGGCCCAGGATTTTTTTTCACGGAAAGCGGTTTCTTCCAACAACTGGATGAGCTGCGCTTGCTGGCTTTCGGAAAACTTGCATGCCCGCAACAGAGCGATCATTGCCAAGCGGTCTTCTTCAGGCATGTCCGCCAGCTTCAGCGCTGCTTTCAATCCCAGGCGGCCCGCGGCCAGGCAAAAACGAAACGGTTCAGCAAGCAGCAAATCCAAATTTTCACGCAGCGGATCGTTTAGGGTGAAATTCAGTTCGGCCCGGCGCCGGATATCTTCCCATGGACACCAAGGCGTGATTTTTTTTATGAACAGCAGCTTTTCATAAAGATTCAGCCCGAACAGGCAATGCAAAATATTGTAATTCAACAGCAAGGCCTCCGGCGCCGACAGCTCCAGCTGCAGGGCACGGAACTGGGATTCACCGCGCTGGCGGAGCAGCAGGAGGTAATCGTGGCCGCTAATGACCCGCCGGGCCTTGTCGACAATCAGCAGGGGCAGGCCGGGAAATTTTTCTTGCAGACCGGCGCAGCGTTCGGGAAGATGCGGGTAAGAAAAAGCATAGACATCATCGGGACTGATGTCCGACAGTCGCAGTTCGATTTCACGCATGCTTTTGCCTCGCAGCCAATTTAAAATATCAGGAGCTTCTACTTTGAATATTGTAACGCAGCCGGGCCAAGTTGGCAAAACGGCGGGCCGCGGTTTTGAACCGCGGGAGGAATTGTTATAAAATGAAGCCATGAAAAAAAACGGCTCACCACCCAAACCGACGGATCTGTTCGTTTTCGACGCCCACTGCGACACGGCCAGCATGCTTTTCGACCAGCCCTGGGCGTTCGCCAGGAATCCGGGCCACCTCGATCTGCAAAAAATCAAAAAAGGCGGCCTCAAGGCCCAGATTTTCGCCGTTTGGGTCGACCCGCTGCTGGCGCCGCACCGGGCCATGAAAAGGGCTTTGCAGCTTCTGCAGACCATGGAGCAGAAAGTGTTTCAACCCGGGCATGCGGCCAAGGTCATTTCGCTGTCTGAAATGGCGGCGGCGCTGGGCAAAAAAAAACTAGCCACCTGGCTGTTTCTCGAAGGAGGGCATATCATTGAGAACTCCCCGGAAATCCTCCATATCTTTTATTCCCTGGGCGTGCGCGGCATGACCCTGACCCATTCCAAAAACACCGACTGGGCTGATTCGACCACCGACACGCCTCGCGCCAACGGCCTGACCGCTCTGGGCCGGCAGATCGTCCGCCAGATGGCGCAAATGGGCATGGCCATCGATGTTTCTCACGCTTCCGATCAAACCATCGCCCAAGTCCTGAAAACAACCGCGGTCCCGATCATGGCCTCCCATTCCAACTCCCGAAAACTGTGCTCCATTCCGCGCAATCTGCCGGATAAATTCATTCGTGAGATCGCCGCCCGCAAGGGTTTCATCGGGGCCAATTTTTTCCCGGCTTTTATCAAGCGCCGCGTTTTCGACCAGATCGAGGAAAATTTTAAAAAATATGAAAAGGAAATCCAGGACAGGACCCGCAAACGGATGGACGATCCCGATTTTTTAAGCCAGGTGGAATGGGAATATTACCTACGGGCCGCGGCCGGCAACGATGCGGTCGAAATAAACCAGCTGATAGACCATATCGTTTACATCGCTTCAACCGCAGGCATCGACTGCGTGGGCCTGGGCAGCGACTTTGACGGCATACCCTCCACGCCAGTCGGGCTTGCCGATGCCGCCGCTTATCCGGCACTGGCCGCGGCTCTGCAAAAACGAGGATTTAAAGAACGGGAAATCCGCAAGATTTGCGGGCTGAACCTTAAAAATTTTCTGCAGCGGGTGGAAAAGAAGGGCAAGAGAGGATGAAAACAGGGATCGCGCTTGGCGGCGGCGGCGCCAAGGGCCTGGCCCATATCGGAGTGCTCAAGGTCCTGCAGGAGCACGGCATTGTTCCCGACATGATCTCGGGGACCAGCATCGGCGCCCTGATAGGGGCCCTTTATGTTTTGCGCGGCGATATCCATGCCGTCGAGACATACGCCATGGGCTTCGAAAATTCCAACCTGTACCCCTACCTGGCGCCGCGCCCTTCCAGCTCAGGGCTGATCTCTGAAAAGCGGATCCGGGACTTTTTGCACGGAATTTTCGGCAACAGGCGCATCCAAGACCTGGACCGGCCGTTTTATTGTCCCGCCTGCGACATCCGCCGCGGCCGCGAGGTCATGTTCGACCGCGGCAGCCTGCAGCAAGCCGTGCGGGCCTCCATCTCCATCCCCGTCATCTTCAAGCCGGTCCGCCTGGGTAGAAGCTACCTGGTCGACGGCGGCCTGATCAACCCGGTGCCGGTTGATGTATTGAAGAAAAACGGCAGCGACTTCACCATTGCCGTCAACGTCATCACCGCGCGCCCTTTGCGGCCGCGGCGCCGGAAAAAAGCCAACGCCAAGGAAAAGCTGCTGCTGGCCCGCCTTGATGAGTTTTTAAGCCGCAAACTGCTTGCGGGCCACGTAGACGAGGAACCCAACGTGATCGAAACCTTCCTGGCCACCATGGAGATCATGCAGGAAAAATTGATCGCCGCCCGGCTGGTCAACGACGTTCCGGACGCCACCATCCATATTGAAACCTCCGATATTAAAATGTTTGAGTTCTACCGCCCGGCCGAGATCATCCGCCGCGGCGAGCAAGCCGCGCGCCGGGAGATCGAAACCGTTCTGAAAAACCAGCGCCGGTGCCAAGCGGCACAGAAAAAAGGCGGCTGAAAATGGATGCCTGCGCCTGCGAAAGATGCAGCAGCGCCTGCCGCCGAGATCCCGGACGGCTTATTCCCGCCGATATGAAAAAAATTGCCGTTTTTCTGAACCTCAGTGAAAAAGAACTGCTGACCGGTTACCTGGTGCGCATAGCCGCCGCCGGCAAAAACTGCCGCATTCATTTCCTTGCCCCGGCCAAGCTCAAGGCCGGACGTTTCCTGGCTGCTCCCGGCTCAGCGGTTCCCGAATATTATGCCCATGAAAAAGGACGTTGCGTTTTTTTGACCGCCGAAAGCCAATGCTCCATCCATGCGGTAAAACCTTTTGAGTGCGCCGCCTACATGGGATGCCGACACACCTTCCTGGGCCGGCCCTACAAGGAAAAGGATGTGGAAGCCTTTTTTGTCTCGCGCTGGCGGAAATTCCAGAACCTGCTGCGCTAAAGAAAACAGCGAGCTATTGTGACGAGTGACAAGTAACGAGTGACGAGGGAAGAAAGAAGACTAAAATTCCAAATAAATTCCAAGTTCCAAATTCCAATGTCCTAAACCAGGGGCCAGGGTACAGGGGATAGGGTACAAATTAAGAATAAAAGAAAAATCATAATTGCTCTCCTCAAACTCATTCCCTATCCCCCTCTCTTGAGAAAAGAGGGAGATTACCCATCTTCACTCCCCTTCTCTTCGGGAAGAGAAGGGGCCGGGGGATGAGTTGGTTATTCGTGTGATCGTTGTACATCTTTGTTTTGGTTATTGGAATTTGCTGCTTATTTGGTGCTTGATGCTTGGGATTTGGAATTTTATTCTCTTGTTTTGCATTTATTTCTTTTCACTAGTCGCTTGTCACTGAGCGAGGGGGCGAATTCTTTCTATCAGCCCCCTGAGATCAAATGGATGGCTTCGACGTTATCGCCATCGCCGATGAACATCCGTTCGTAATCCTCTTTTTTGACCAGGCGGCCGTTGATCTTGACCACGATCATCGGAAAAGTGAAATGCATCAGGCTCAGCAATTCGCGGACGCTGAACGATTCGCCGGCCATGCTGATCTCTTTATTGTTCAGATTGATTTTCATGGATTTCCCCTTATTCATTCATCCCAAACATCATCGCCAACGCTTGGCTCCAGATCGTCCATGATGATCTCCAGGGCCTGGTTGGCCTGCAGGGCAGCCACCACGCCAACGCGCGGCGCCAAGGGCGGCAATGTTTCGGAAACCTCGCTGATCTCGTCGCCGCAGATGAACAGGTTGCCCAGGCGCCGGGTGCGCAGGGCATTGTTCTCCCCGTACCCGGCCAGCCCTGAACCGGCGACGATGAATTTATCAGGAAAACGTTCAGTAATGGTTTCAATGATCATCAATTTCATGTCGGCCCGGTCGAAGGCCTCGATGACCACCTGGCAATTTTTAAATATATTCACAACCTCATCGGGCCCCAGGCGCACATCATGGATCTGTACATCTATGGCGGGATTGACCTTCCTGATATTTTCTTGCAAAGCCGCAACTTTCTTCTGCCCCACCTGGTCCAGGAAATAGTATTGACGGTTGAGGTTTTCCAAAGAAACGGTATCGAAATCGGCAATGACCAGGGTGCCGATCCCGGCGCGGGCCAGGGCCATGGCACAGTTGGAGCCGAGCCCGCCGCAGCCGGCGATACCGATACAGGTACATTTCAGTTTTTCAAGCTTTGATTTCATGGGATCCTAGAGTATATATTATATCCTTTTAAAAGAGAAAAATCAAGAATTCCCGACAGAAACAGCCAATTGCCCGCAAGCCGAGCGGATACCCTGCCCCTTGGACCAGCGGGTGATGACGATCATGCCCTTCTCCTGCAGCACGGCGCGGAATTTCTCTACCACAGCCTCGTCAGGGCGCCGGAAGGGTAGCGTCGGGTTTTCATTATAAGGGATGAGGTTGATCTTGGCCGGGATGCCGTGCAGCAGCCGGGCCAACAGCCGGGCCTGGGCCGGGGAATCGTTGATGCCGCCCAGCAGCACGTATTCGCAAGTGAGGCGCCGGCGACGCTTGTGCCCACGAAAATGGGCAAGCAGGCCGTCCAGGTTTTCGCGGTTCGACACCGGCATCAATTCGGCACGCAGGTCTGCGGTCGGGGCGTTCAACGAAAAGGCGATTCTGACCAGCGGAAAATCCTCTTCCAGTTTTTTCAAGTGTTCCAGGATGCCGGCCGTGGACACGGTGACATGCCGGGGCGAAATGTTCAGCCCATCCGGCTCGCTGATGGTCCGCAAAACCCGGACCAGGTTTTCGTAGTTGAGCAAAGGTTCGCCCATGCCCATGAAAACAAGATTCAGCTTGCCGCCGTACTCGCCCAATTCTTTTTTCAAAGTCAGCACTTGGCTAAGTATTTCTCCACTGCTCAGGTTGCGGCGGAAACCCATGCTGCCGGTGGCGCAGAAAGCGCAGGCCTGGGCGCAGCCCACTTGGGTGGACAGGCAGAAAGTATAATGATCTTTTTCGCGGATGAGCACGGTTTCGATCTGCAAGCCGTCGGCCAGGCCGATGAGAAATTTTCGCGTGCCCTGGTCGTCGCTGCGGCTTTCCAGAACGGGTCGGCAAGAGCATTCATAAAGCTCGGCGATTTTTTCGCGGTCGGCTTTGCCGATGTTACTCCAGGCGGCAATGTCCTGGTTGTTTTTTTGATAGAGCCACTGAAACACCTGGCGGGCAGTATAATCCCGGAAACCGGCGGCGCGCAGTTCCTCTTTCAATTCATCAAACTGGCGTTCCAAAATCCAAGGCTTCATGGAAAATCCCCCCGCTTAACCATACCATCGCAAACCGCGATTGGCAAGAAGTTGACCGCACCGGTGAATCATATTATAATTTCCCCCCTTGACGTTTCAGGAGGCAACATGAAGATTTCAGCCCGCGCCCAAAGCATTCAGGAATCCCCGATCCGCAAACTTTCCGCCCTGGCCAACGCGGCCAAGAAAAGGGGGACCACCGTTTACCATCTGAATATCGGCCAGCCCGACATCCAGACCCCAGACGTTTTCTTTAAAAAGATCATCGAATACAAGGAAAAAGTTCTCTCCTACGGCCCGTCCGACGGCCTGGAGGCCTTGAAAGAGGCCATGGTTCACTATTTCGACTACTTCAAGATCAAGCTGGAAAACAAGAACATCGTCATCGCCACCGGCGGCAGCGAGGCCATTTCCTTCGCTTTCAACGCCGTGGCCGACCCCGGCGACGAGATCATCGTTTCCGAACCGTTCTATACCAATTACAACGGCTACGCCTCACTCTGCAACGTCAAGCTCGTGCCGGTGACCGCCCGGGCCGAAGATGGTTTCCACCTCCCCGAAATCACCGAATTCGAAAAAAAGGTCACGCCGAAAACACGCGCCGTCCTGCTCTGCTCCCCCAACAACCCCACCGGCACCGTGTACACCGTTGAAGAATTAAAGGCCATCGGCGCCTTCGCCAAAAAGCACGACCTCTACCTTATCGCCGACGAAGTCTACAAGGAATTCACCTATGACGGCAAAGTGCACTTCAGCGTCCTGCAGCTCGAAGGCCTGGAGGACCGCGTCATCGTGGTCGACTCGATCTCCAAGCGCTACTCGGCCTGCGGCGCCCGCATCGGCGCCGTCATCTCGCGCAACGAAGAGGTGATGAAGGGCATCGCCAAGTTCGCCCAGGCCCGGCTTTGCCCGCCGACCCTGGAACAGATCGGGGCCATCGGCGCCTATGAACTCCCCCACGATTATTTCAAAGGGGTCATGGCCGAGTACCAGAAGCGCCGCGACATTTTGTGCGACATCCTGACCTCGCACCCGGGCATTGTCCTGCAAAAGCCCGAGGGTGCCTTCTATATTATGGCCAAGCTGCCGATCGCCGACGGCGAAACTTTCGCGCGCTGGCTGCTCAACGAATTTTCCGACAACAACGAAACCGTGATGATCGCACCGGGAGAGGGATTCTACAGCACGCCCGGCAAGGGCAAGGACGAAGTTCGTTTGGCCTATGTCATCGAGGCAGCAAGACTCGAACGCGCTGCCAAGCTGCTGATCATTGCCCTCGACCGCTTTAAAGGCTGAGCCGTTCCCTGGGGAGCCGGGCGATATTTTGATTTGTTGAAATTTTTTAGCGAGATATTTTTAAATTTGTTTATTTAACTGTTTGCTGTTTCAAAAACATCCCATAAAATCACGAAAATGATTTCACATGTTGGGGAAAGTGAAAAAATCGAAAATTGACATTAAAATTTCAGCATGTTATAAAAAGGTTGGAGGTCACATGCCAACTAAAAGAACCGTAATGCGAAGCTCCAAGGGAACCAAACTCTATGCCGTGCGCGATGCCAAAGGCCGTTTCAAGGACATCCAAAGTTACAAACGCTCCCACGCCATGGACATCAAGCGCAAGAGCAAGGACGAACTGGCCAAGGCTGCTAAAGCAAAAGCCAAGCCCAAGGTAAAACCCAAGGCCAAGCCGGTCGTAAAGCCCAAGGCCAGGTTGGTTGGTAAAGCCAAAGCCAAGCCGGTCGTCAAAGCCAAGGCGAAAACCAAAAAAACCAAGAAGTAGTTCTTTCCAGTATCGGAAAGCAAATGCCGGCATGGCACGTTGCCGGAAATACGCAATACCTTTCTGTGTAGGTTCATTTCTTCGAGTTGAAATGCGCCAAACACTTTTTTGCAAAAACAGGCGGGAGAAAGTATTGTAAAAACTGGAATTCTCCCTGAGCTGGTGAGCGATCGATCCCGCAGCCAATCGCAGCCCCGGCCGAAAACGGGATAGAGCAAGAGTTCGCTTTCCCCCACGGCAATTCACACCAACAGGAAGGGTAACTTTTTTTGGCGGAAACACACTTTTCCGCAGCAGTGATTTGGAATATAATAGGTGCCAATGACCCACGAATCAGATCGCAGGGATTTGAAAACAGCCAAGGACGACACCAACCCGTTTGGTCGCGCGGCCTACAAGCCGCATTTGAAATTCCAGCGCTGGGCCATCGGCCTCGCCATGGCGACGATCTTTTTTTGGGGACTGCTGTTGATTTTCCGGCCATTTTCCCCAGAGCAGAGAACCGGCCTGATGCCGGCCGCAGCCTCCAAAGGACTGAAGCCAGCGATCACATCCTCTGTATTCAAAGACCGGCTCACGGCCCAATTGCAGGTCAATGAGATCATCGCCATGGAAACGGTGGCCCGCCAGGATAAAAAAATACTACTGGAATTTTTCGAACAATTGCCGGAAAAAAGTTCCATCGCTATTCATGATTGGAACTTCAGCAATTTGACAACTGGGCAAATTGATAAATTGCGGCAGAAGGCAAGGAGCGGTGACAGGCACTGTGTTGACTTTCTGGTCCTGTACGGTAAATACAAAGCCTTGAAGAAGCGCATCAGCGAACTGGAAACACGGTTGGGCCATGCCAAGCTGGTCGTAAGCGGTGACACCCATTTCCAGATCGCCAACAATTTTTTAATTGCCCAGGCCGGTAAAACCGATGCGGAAGCGCACCAGATTCTCCAGAATACGCAATTCCAGGAACCACTGCTTCCCGGTTTCAAGGTTTGGAACTTCTGGCTGCAAGACGGATTCTGCACCTTTGTCACGCAAGGGAACGCGCCATTGACTCCCAGGGAGGCCGCCCGCCAGGAAAAAGAAACAGCGCTGCTGCGTTTGCACTCACTTTTCTATATCATCGGATCAACTGACGATCTCCAGAACCGTAAAATCCTAATCGGCGGTTTTTTAAAAAGCACCCGCATGGGTGAGATTGCTTCCGGCCAGTTCCGACTGTCCATCGATCTGCGCAGCCAGCAGCGCATACGAGCCAGCGCCTCAGCGTTGCAAATGAAAAAAATTTCAAGATTGACGATTTATCCGCGCGAATTCAATGCCGGAAGGGATTACATGGTCCGCTTGGCCCCCCTGGGAAATTGGGCCCAAGTTACCATTTTGAAAAAAGAGGTTTTCCGCGGCCGCCGCATAGTCATCGCTGTCGAATAAGGAAAACCCCCGCTGACAGAGGAACAATAAGAAAAAAAGAAATCAACGATTGATTTCTATCGTCTGCTCACGTTCGCCGCCCAGCGAGACATGGCTGACGCCCACTCCGGTAAAATCTTCGATGAAATTCAGGTAGGAACGCACTTGCAGCGGCAGGTCGCTCAAGCGGCGCATGGCAGCAAGATTTGTCCGCCAGCCGGGCAGGGTCTGGTACACGGGCCGGACGCGGCTCAGGGCGTCGGCATGGATGAAAAATCGATCGCCGCAGCCGCCTGCGCTTTCATAAGCCGTGGCTACCTGAATTTCGTCCAACTCGTCCAACACATCGAGCTTGGTTAAAAACAGGGAATCCACGCCATTGACCTGGACGGCATACTTCAACGCCACCAGGTCCAACCACCCTACCCGCCGCGGCCGGCCAGTAGTCGAGCCGTATTCGTTGCCCCGCTCGCGCAGCATGCGGCCGCTTTCATCTTTCAATTCCGTGGGGAAGGGTCCTTCACCCACCCGGGTGGCATAGGCCTTGGAAATGCCGATTACCCGGTCCACGGCCTTGGGTGAAAGGCCGGTTCCGGAAAAAACTCCCGCGATGGTGGTATTGGATGAAGTGACAAAAGGATAGGTACCCAGATGGATGTCGAGCAAAGTGCCCTGGGCGCCCTCGAAAAGAATTTTCTGCTTATCCTGGAAAGCATGCTGCAGCAGGTTTGTAGTATTTGCGACAAAAGGCTTAATGAACATCCCGGCCTGCAGGTATTGGTCAATGGCCTGGTCAAAACTCCCGGCCGCATGGCCGTGCGCCGTGAACAAGCGCTGATAATATTCCGCCAGGGATGTGATCTTTAAGCGGAACACTTCTTCCTCAAGCAGATCTTTAATAAAAAGAGCCCGGCGGCCGATAACATCCTCGTAGGCCGGACCAATGCCGCGCCTGGTAGTGCCGATGCGTTGGTAGCGGGAATCTTCGAAAACCACGTCTAGTTGCTGGTGGAAAGGGAGGATCAGCGGCGCATTTTCGCTCAAAGCCAGATTCTGCATGGACAAGCCCAGGGCACGGGCATTTTTTATTTCTTCGACCAGCTGCAGCGGCTGGACCACCACCCCGTGGGCGATCACCGCCAGGCAGGCGGGATAAAAAATACCTGAAGGCAGTACGTGCAGGACGACTTTTTGGCCCTGGAAATACACGGTGTGCCCGGCGTTGTGCCCGCCTTGAAAACGAGTGACCACGTCAAAAGCGCCGGCCAGGTAATCGATAGCCTTGCCTTTTCCTTCATCGCCCCATTGCATTCCCAGCACCACAGTGTTCATTCGTCCCCCTCAGCGCACCTTGACTATCAAAATGGTAAAATCATCGCGAAATGTATTGCTGCGGCTGAATTCCCTTATTTTTTTATACAAGCTGTCGCTCAGCTCGGCGGCCGCCAACTGCTTGTGGGCAATGAGAAAATCCAATATGGCCTGCTCACCGAATTCTTCACCCGCTGAATTCTGCACTTCGAATACTCCATCGGTGAAAGCACAGACAATATCGCCGCTGCGCAGGGGCACGGTCTCTTCCTGGTAAATGCCGTTGGTGCTGAAACCGAGCAGCATGCCACCCGCATCGAGCTTCCTGACGCTTTTGCCTGAAATCAAGAATGGGGCGCTGTGCCCGGCATTTACATAGGTGATTGCCGGGTTTTCATCATTGAGCAGCATCCAAAACAAGGTGATGAAGCGGCTGGCGCGGGTGATTTCATGGATGAAGGAGTTGGCTTTGCCTATGAATTGGGCCGGCTTGAACAGGTATAATTCATTCATGGAATGAAATATGGCCTGGCAGGAAGCGGCCAGCAGTGCTGCGGACAATCCCTTGCCCTCCACATCGGCCAACACCAGCGGCTGAATGCTTTTTTTCTTTTTCAGGATATCATAATAATCGCCGCCCACTTCCTGAATGGGTTCATAAATAACAGCGATATCGTAATTTTTCAGCTGCGGCAGCCCCTGGGGCAGAAGCGACAACTGGATGTCGCGGGCGATCTTCATCTCGTGCTCCAGCTTTTTTTTCTCGAAGATCTGGGCCAGATAGCGTATGTTGTCCAATTCGATCAGCATGAAGCGCGAAAGGATATAGGCGAATTCAAAATCCTCCTGTTCCAGTTCGCGCCGGTTGAATTTGCGCCCCAGCCCCAGGACAAGGGTTCTTTTCTTACTCTCGGAAATATTGAGCAGGTAGTGGATCTGCCGGCTCAGCAACAGTTTTTTTAGCGCATCCAGGTCCTTGGGCAGGTCTGCCACTTCACGGCAAACAGCAGCGGATATGGTTTTTTTCAGTTTTTTTTTGATCAATTGGGCTTCCGCATTGCTCAGGCCGAAACCGCGTTTGCGCAAAAGATCCTGGCTCAGGTCAAAAAAAAACGTGCGGGATATACCTAGGGGCGCCATGAGCGAAGAAAAAAAGATGCGCATGACATGGTCTACGTCAAACTGCGATTGCATGGCGGAGGAAAGTTCATAAATGGAATTCAGCTGCAGTTTCTTGAATTTCAATTCCTTCTGCAGCCGCTTTATATCGTTTTCTGCCATTTGATCATTTCACAGCAATTTTTGCCGTCCACGGTTTCATAGATGACCGAATCCATTATGGTTTTCATCAGTTTGACACCGAGACCGCCTTTCTTTTTTTTCTTGATCATCTTGTTGACATTGATCTCTTCATCGGAAATATCCGGAGGCAGGCCTCGGTAAAAAATACGGATCTTGATGCCCCCGGTAGCCAGGAAAAATTCGATGGTGATATTCTGGTCGGTCGCATTGCCGTATGAATGCTTGATGACATTGGTCACGGCCTCATCAATGGCCAGCGATATTTTTTGCGCCTCGGCGGCATGAAAATTGAACAGGGTGGTGATGTGCCGTGTCAATTCAACCACCATTTTCAATAGCTGGGTTTGGGAAAGAATGGTAATTGAAAAATCAGGCTTTTGGGGAAATATTGCTGAATTTTTCAATGGCTACCTGCTCGTTCTGGATAAAATCATAAATTTCGGTAAACCCAACCAGATCAAAGGTCTCATACACCCGTTCGGACAGCGAACACAATTTGATGTCTCCGCCTTTTTCCCGGACTTCATCTATATAGCCCATGACGATGCCCATGCCGGCGGAAGTGATGTAATTCAGATCCTGGCCGTTGATCAGAATATTGAAATTGTTTTCCTTGATCAGGCGGATGAGTTCCTTTTCAAAACGGGCCACCTGGTGAGCATCGAGATGCCCCTTTAAATAAAGTACCGCCACACCGCTGACAATCTTGCTGCGGATATGAAAATTTTTCATCCCCCCTCTCCAAAGAAAAAATTGATTTCCCTTTCAACTGTTTGCGGCGAATCGGCTCCATGGACACTGTTCTGCTGCATATCAATGGCAAAAAGACGGCGCAGGCTCCCGGGCTCGGCCTTCTCGGGATTGGTTGGCCCCATCAGTTGCCGCCAGGCCATGATGGCGCAGGGTTTCTCCAGAATCAGGGCAAATAGCTGCCCCGAGGACATATAGGCCACCAGGCTGTCATAAAACGGCTTGGCCCGATGTTGATCATAAAAACGCGCCGCCTGGGCAGCGGTCAGGAACTGGGTCCTTATGGCGGCGATGTGGAAATCGTTTTTTTCAATTTCCGAGATGATCACTCCAACCAACTGGCGTTGTACCGCATCGGGTTTAATTATAGCCAGGGTTCGCTCCATGAATCACCTCAAGGTCATTGTAGACCAAAATCTGCTAAAATTCAAATCCCATTTTCAATGCAAATTTAAATTTTTTTAGATTTTTTTAAAAATACTATTGACAAACGATTTAATTGTATTATAATTGTACTATGTTTGTAGCCCATTTAGTTCATGTAAATTTCCCCTGCACACATGTACAAATGAAATCTTTATATTGGAGGACAGCCCCATGAAAAAAATGCTCGCTTTTCTCGCGGTCCTGGCCCTGCTGGGACATTTCACCGTTCAGGCCCGGCCGCTCCCGGAAGAGACCGGAAAGAATTTGCAAGGTACGATCACCATCTCCGGAGCCTTCGCCCTTTATCCCATGGTAATGAAATGGTCGGAGGAATTCCGCAAACTTTATCCCCGGGTCCGTTTCGATATTTCAGCGGGTGGGGCCGGCAAAGGCATAGCCGACGCTTTGGCCAACATGGTCGATATCGGCATGGTTTCCCGCGAAATTCACCCTATGGAAATCAAAAAAGGAGCATGGTTTGTTGCCGTGACCAAAGATGCGGTGGTAGCGGTCATCAACCAGGCCAACCCCTTGGTCAAGGAATTGCAAAAAAAAGGAATCAACAAAACAAATTTCGCCCGCATCTGGTTCAGCGAGGAGACACCGACCTGGAATGAGCTCCTGGGTGCCAGGGGCAATATGCAGGTTCATGTCTATACCCGTTCCGATTCCTGCGGCGCCGCCGAAACCTGGGCTCAATATTTTGGGAAAAACCAGGAAGATCTGCTGGGAATCGGAGTTTTCGGTGATCCGGGCCTGAACGAAGCCGTGCGCAAGGATGCCCTGGGGATCGGCTTCAACAATATCAACTACGCCTACGATGCGACATCGCTTAAACCCATGGCCGGAACGGTGATCCTGCCTATCGATCTTAATGGAAACGGACGCATCGACCCGGAAGAGAATTTTTACGGCAACCGCGATGCGATCATCAAGGCCATCGCCGATGACAAATATCCCAGTCCGCCGGCCAGGGACCTGTATTTTGTCTGCAAAGGCCAGCCCAAAAAACAACTGGTCGCCGCTTTCATGAAATGGGTCTTGAATGAAGGTCAAAAATTCGTTGGCCAAGCCGGCTATATCGCTCTCTCAAAAGCCAAGCTCTCACTGGGTCTGTCCCATATCGGACAGCAATGAACGCGAATGGAAAGAAAGATCCCATGAAAAATAAATATTTTGTCCTGGCCTTAACGATCTTGCTGCTGCTTGTTTCCACTACCCGGCTGAAAGGTGAAGGCAAATTTTCAGGCTGGATGATTGGCGACTATTATTATACGCTCAAGCATCACGATGCTGCCGTCAAAAACAACAATGGTTTCTGGTTCCGCCGCATTTACTTCACCTACGACAACACCCTGACCGATAAAATCGCCATGCGCTTTCGCCTGGAAGCGAACAGTCCGGGCGATTTCAAGACTTCATCGACACTCATTCCATATATCAAGGACGCCTACTTGTCGACAAAGATCGGCAAGCAGACCCTTATGCTGGGCCTGATCGGCACCAATATGTATGACAACGTGGAGGGATTTTGGGGCTACCGGCCCATGGAAAAAACGCCGATCGACCTTTTTCGCTTCGGCAACTCCCGCGAAGTGGGGTTGGGATTAAAAGGAACCTTGGACAAAAAAGGCAAATTGACCTATGCCGTTGTCTTCGGCAATGGCGACGGGACCAAATCGGAAACCGACCGCGGCAAAGCAATGCATGGCCGCCTCAATTTTCAGCCTGTTCCATCTTTGTTCTTGGAGTTGTACGCCGATTATAGCAATCTGGGCAACGACAGTTCCGTCAATATTTTCCAGGCCTTCGCCGGCATAAAGGGCGGCTGGGGAAGGACCGGTTTCAATTTCGCGGTCCGCAACGCCAAGCAGGCGGATATCCGCAGCGATACAAAGTTCGTGTCCGTATTCGGCGTATTCAAGCTGAGCAAGAAAATGGACTTCGTCAGCCGCTTCGACCGCCTGCTCGATCCCAATCCCAGCGGCAGCAGAATCGCTTATATTCCCATGGCCGACAATGTCAAGGCCAATGTCCTCCTGGCCGGACTCGGCTGGTCATTGAACGAGAACGTAAAGATCATCCCCAACATCAAGTATGTTTTTTACGACGCACCCGCAAGCGGCGACAAACCTTCTTCAGACTTCTATACCTATCTCACTTTGTATTTTAAGTTCTAAGCACTGCCGGGCGGGGGGCATCGCTCCCCCGTTCATTTCAATTCAATGGAAATCACTTTTTTTTGCTGCGCGGATGAAACTGGTCATATACTTTTTTCACCTGGCCCTTGGCCAGATGCGTATAAATTTCCGTGGTGGTGATCGATGAATGGCCGAGCAGCATCTGCACCGACCTCAGGTCGGCCCCTTTTTCAACCAGATGGGTGGCAAAGGAATGGCGCAGCACGTGCGGCGTCAAGCGGCTGGCCAAACCGATCTTCCGTCCATAGGCCTTGATCATCTTCCAAAGCCCCTGGCGGCTGAAGATCGCGCCGCGGTAATTCACAAAAACCTGTTCAGGCCGTGCCTGCTTCACCAAAAGCGGCCGGCTGAGGTCAAGATAATTCCGCAGGCAATCTCGGGATATCTCATTGAAAGGCACGATCCGTTCCTTCCTTCCCTTGCCCAAAACACGCAAAAACCCTTCGTCCAGATACACGTCGACCAATTTCAACTGGGTCACTTCAGAAATGCGCAATCCCGTGGCATACATCAATTCCAAAACCGCTTTATCCCTTTTGCCAATGGTCGTGGATGGATCGGGCGTTTCCAGCAACCGGGAAATATCAGCGATGGAAAGATACTTGGGCAACTTGATCCACTTCTTGGGCAAGGCGACAGCGGAAACCGGACTGAATTCCAACAGTTCATCCTGGAGCAGGTAGCGGTAAAAACTTTTCAGCACGGAGATCAGATGGGCTTGGGAAGAAACAGCCCCGCCCCGCCGTCCTTCCTGGCGGATAAAATCCAGAATGTCCGTTTCACCCAAACGCAGATAATCCAGATGTTTTTTTTTCAAAAAAGCGAAAAACTTTTCCAACTCCCGGTGGTAAGACAGGATCGTGTTGGCGGCAAACCCTTTTTCAAACTCCAGGTAAAGCAAAAATTGCTCAAGGGGCGAACGCGGGGAAGCGGTTTCAGCCATGCTCAGAGGTAGGGATTGCTTTTCAGTTCCTGCTCCAGGATGCTGGCCGCCCCATGCCCGGGCAAAATAACGGTCGACGCAGGAAATTTTTTGATCTTGTCCAGTGAGTCCTGCAGCTGCAGGCTGTCCCCGCCGGGCAGATCGGTCCGGCCGACATCATCCTTGAAAAGAGTGTCACCGGTAAAAAGCAGCCCTTGCCCAAAAAGCAGGATGGAGCCCGGAGAGTGGCCGGGGCTGTGGATGACCTTAAGGCTCGCATCGCCGAGCGCCAGGATGTCGCCGGCGGCCAGGAGACGGCTGGCCGCCGGGGGCAATTCGATCCCGAACATAGCGGCAATTTCACGGTTGACCTGCGAACGCATTTCCTTCTCGTCCGCCTCATGCAGCCATAGGGGGAGATGAAAAGCCTCGAGCAGCGCCGCGGCCGCCCCCACATGGTCGGCGTGGCCGTGAGTTAGGATCACGGCCTGGGGAAGAAGTTTTTCCTTTTCGATTCCGGCAATGATCCTTTCCGCTTCCGCACCGGGATCGATCACAAAACATTTCCGGCTGGAAGCAGAAAAAAACAAATAGACATTGGTCTGCAGTTCACCGACTTCCAGCTTTAAATATGGCACAGGTTCAGGCTCCGTATTTTTTAAACTTCAGGGCGTTGGCCATCATCAGGGGCAAAACATCCATTGCGTAAAATGTCCCCAAAATGCCGGGCGCACAGTTTTTTTCACTGAATTTAACTCCGGACTTCAATGCCTGCCTCTGAAAGGACGCCTTGAGCAGCACCGGGTTGGGGTGCCAGGAATGGGCCTTCAGCAACGCCGGAGTGGAATGGTCGCCGCTCACAACCAGGACATCGGGGGTAAGTTCGAGAATTTCGGGCAGCCAATGGTCGAATTCCTCGATGACCGAAACCTTGCCCGCAAAATTACCGTCCTCCCCGTACGAATCTGTTTTTTTGATATGCACGAAAAAGAAATCGTAAGCGGCGTAATGCTTTTTCAGGGCAGCAACCTGGTCCTGGATGGTGCGGCCGCAATCCAGGATATCCATGCCCACCAATTGGGCCAGGCCTTTGTACATGGGGTAAACCGCAATGGCGGCTGCTTTGAGCTTAAAAAGCTCTGCCAGGGAAGGAATGGCCGGGTATCGGGCAAAGCCGCGCAGCAGGCAGGTGTTGGCCGGATGGAAATCTGCCAGTTCCGCGGTCAGGCGGTCGATGAAAATGTTGACGATGCGGGCGGTTTTCGCCGCGGCTTCGTTCTTGGCCCGTGCGTATAAAATCGGCAGGCCGGTGGCTTCGGGATCGGCATCGGTCAACAGATCGCTTAAGGCCTCGCCCGTCAGGACCAGGACGAAACGGTGTTCTTCGCCCGAATAAAGGCCCATCTCGACATCCTCGATCTTTTTTATTTTCTCGCGTAAATAAGCGATGATTTCACGATTCTTTGCGGTTGAAATGCGTCCGGCGCGGCGATCGGTGATCAAACCGTTCTCCAAGGTGGCGAAATTGCCGCGAACGGCCACGCTTTTGGCGCCAACCGTAATCCCGACCCCCAGGGCCTCGAGTATGCCCCGGCCGATCTCATATTTGAGCGGGTCATAGCCGAAAAGCGAAAGATGGGCCGGGCCGCTGCCCGGGGTGATTCCCGGGGCAATGGGGTGGCTGAGTCCCAGCTCGCTTTCCGCAGCCAGCAGGTCCAGATTTGGGGTGCAGGCCGTTTCTAGTTCGGTTTTACCGTCAACGGGCAGGCCGCCCAGTCCGTCCAGCACCAGCAGCACCATTTTTTTTTCATTCTCTATGCTGATCTTCCTGAACAGTTCTTCGCGATCCATGAACGCTCCTGCCTCCATTATCCCCGCAAAGGCCGTTTAAATCAAGCCCTGCTGATATACGGAAAACTCCACCCTGACCCCGACAAAAGCAACGTAAAAAGGGCGATTATTGTTCCTCTCCGCAATAGGGACAGGTTTTGACGCGCCGGCCCATAGCCTTGCGGCAATTCCAGTAGACAAAGTCGGTGCGGATTTCCCGGGCCTGAATGCGCTTCTGGATGTCCTTCATCTCGCTGGCGTAATCACGGTTCTTGTTGGCCATATGGGCTTAGCGGGGTGGTTGAAAAAAAGGAAAAAACAGTCATATTAGTAAGTGGAGGGGAAGATGCTTTCAACTATGCTGTTGAACCTGATCGAGAATAATTCGCGGCGCATGGCCGATGTGTGGCGCCAAGGGATCAAGAGCTCGCCCTATTCGAAAACCTACCAGCGATTTACGGACGCGGAACTGGAGCACCGAGCCCGGGACGTGTACGAAAACCTTGGCAAGTGGCTCGACCGCGACACGACCATGGAGCAGATCGGGGAAGCGTATATCGCCGTCGGCCGGCAGCGCTACCGGGAAGGATTCCCCCTCTGCGAGGTGCAATACGGTCTTCATTTCACCAAGAAGGTACTGTGGGACCACATCCTTTCGGAAGGGATTTTAACCAACGCCCTGGAAATCTACCAAGCCCTGAATCTGGTAATCCGGCTGCAGAATTTTTTCGACCTGGCCTCCTTCTACATCATCCGCGGCTGGCTACGGGAGTTGGCTCTGAAAATGGAGAAGGCCGGGGGCATCAGCCATGAAAACCTGAAAATGTTCTTTCCGGCGGGCTCCTTCGTCCTGGAATTCAATCCCGAAATGTACTGATGCGGGTGAAGGCGTTCAGAAACATATCGAACTGAAGGAATACCCATAAGGTCGGCTATTGTTCTTCACCGCAATAGGGGCAGGTTTTGACGCGCCGGCCCGTAGCCTTGCGGCAGTTCCAGCAGACATGGTCGGTGCGGCTTTCCCGGGCCTGGATGCGCTTCTGGATATCCTTCATTTCTATCGTGTAATCGCGGTTCTTGTTGCCCATGCTCTCCAGGTCGTTCAGCACGTCCGTGGCCAGGGTGTAGCGCACTTTCAAATCAGCGGCCATGGTTTTCATGATCACAAAATTCAATTCGGGAGACACGGAGGAGTTTTTCTGGGCCAGGGGCATCCATTGGCCGGCTTTGGCCTTTTTGTAAATTTCCATGGGATTGGCCAGGACGATAGGCGGGAAACCGGTCACCATCTCATAAAACAGGCTGCCCGCCGAGTAGATGTCCGAGGCGAAAACCGCCTTGCCTTCGAACTGTTCCGGGGCCATGTAAGGCGGGGATCCGATCTTGGTGGTGGCGAACTGCTTTTCCTGCAGCAGGGTCGACGTGCCGAAATCAGCGATCTTGACTTCATTGTCCATGTTGATCAAAATATTGGATGGGCGGATATCGCGATGGATCACCGATTTCTGATGGGCGAAAGCCAGCGCCGAAAGGATCTGCTTGAAATATTTCAAGGCGGTCTTGATCTCCAGGGTGCTCGATTTATCAAGGATCTTTTCCAGGTCGGTACCTTCTATATATTCCATGACCATGATCAAGATCCCGTCGATGATGTCCACGGTCAGCAGTTTGACGATGTGCGGATGGTCAAGCAGCCGGGTCTGCAAGATGGATTCCTGCAGCAATTTGTCGGTCTGGGTGCTGGTGCGGTGCGGAATCTTTAACGCCCGCAGACATTTCAAAATGGTGTCTTCAGCCAGATACACCGAGCCGAAACCGCCGCTGCCCAATTTCTTCACGATCTTGTATTTTCCGAGCTGCCCTTTCAGTTCAATCATTTTTCAAAATGGCGGCGATCGCCAGCGCCGCGGTCTCGGTTTTCAGTATGCCGTCATTGATCAGGAGCGGAATAAAATCATTTTCCCGGAAATATTCCTTTTCGTTTTCACTTAAATCTCCGGGAGGACCGATCACGGCTACGACCGGGAAGGGAAAAACCTGCCCGGTTTTTTTTTTCGCATCGATATCCAGCAGGACCCTTCCCGGTATTTTTTCGGCCTGCACAACTATTTCGGCCGGCGAGACCGGAGGGAAGATCCGGGTCAGCCAATATTTCCTGTTTACTTTGAGGGACTGTGTGGCAATTTTTTCCCAGCGCCGCAATTGAGCGGCACTGCATGAAACATCGGTACGCTCGCAAAGCAGCGGCCGGATCTCATCCACGCCCATTTCCGTCAGTTTCTCGATCAGCCAGTTCATGGCATGCCCCTTGGTCAGCGAAGGGGCGATGATCACCCTGGGCGGCGGCATGGGAAAATCTTCGAACCCCAGCACGTCGACCTGCAGGTAGCTTTTTTTTAAAGAGGCGATACGGCCATGCAGCAAGCGTCCCCGGCCGTTGACGATCTCCAATTCATCACCCGGGCGGCAGCGCATGACATTGGCGACATGATGATACTCCTCGCCATCGATGCTCAGCTGATTGTTGACCATTTCATTTGGGGAAAAAAAACGCCTCAGTCCCATCAGTCGATCCGGTTACTCTCAAAAATAGTTTTGTCCTTGCCGGTTTCCATCTCACGCAGTTTTTTGAACAGTTCGGTTTCCTGGCGGGAAAGGGTTTGCGGGGTCACGACATTGATCTGGATCAGCAAATCGCCCCGGCTCCAGCGGTTAACCTGCCGGAATCCCTTGTTTTTGATCTTCAACACCTGACCGTTCTGGGCCGCGGGGGGAATTTTGATTTTTTCAGTTCCATTGAATGTCTTGATACTGACATGGTCGCCGAGCGCTGCTTGGGAAAAAGTGATCGGCAGTTGGAAAAGCAGATCGTTGCCGTGCCTTTGAAAATATTTGTCCGCCTTGATTTTTACCATGACAAACAAGTCCCCAGGGGATCCTCCCTCTCTGCCACCGGCCCCTTCACCTGCTACGCGCAGGCGGTTGCCCTCATCGATCCCGGCCGGAAAAACCACTTTGATTTTTTTGGTTTCGCGCATTCGTCCCTGGCCGCGGCATGTTTTGCATGGATGGGCAATAAGGCGGCCGCTACCCTGGCAGGATGAGCAGGTCGTGGCCACAGAAAAAAAACCTTGAGACATCCGCACATTTCCACTGCCAGCGCATTTGCTGCAAACATCAGCGCTTGTTCCGGGCTCACTTCCCGATCCATCGCAAATATCGCAATTCCTTTCCCGCTCGACGCCAATTTCTTTTTCCACGCCCAGAAAGGATTCTTCAAGGGTCAACGTCACTTCCAGTCCCAGATCGTTTCCCTTGCGCGGCCCCCGCCGTTGCCGGCCTCCCGAAAAAGATCCGCCAAAACCGAACAGATCACCCAAAATATCCCCAAAATCGGAAAAGATAGAATCGGAAAAAAAACCGAAATCCTGGCCGCCGCCGCTACGCAATCCATCCACACCGTATTGGTCATAGATCTGCCTTTTTTCAACATTCCCCAAAACCGAATAGGCTTCAGATGCCTCTTTGAATTTCTCTTCGGCCTCGGGATTGTCGTGGTTGCGGTCAGGATGATACTGCATGGCCATCTTGCGATAGGCTTTTTTTATCTCTTCTACACTGGCATTGCGGTTCACTCCCAAAATCTGATAATAATCCTTTTTGGCCATGCGCAGTTACTTGGAAAATTCAGCAGTGAGAATGCTATTGATCATGACACGATAATTTTTCATTTTTTTTAAAAGGGTTTCCAGCAACTCCACGTCATTGCCTTCTAGGGCTTTCTCGCTACGGGTGATCAGTGCATCGATTTCTGCGCTGTCATGCGGAGACAATTTATCAATATAACGCTGGTAATAAAACTTGACGGTTTCCCACTCCTCCTTCAGTTGCGATTTGTCCCGGGTCAGCCTTAATTCCATTTTATCTTTCTCTTCATATTTTTGGGCATCCTGGATGATTTTTTCGATTTCCTCCGGCGACAAGCCGCTGGAAGGCTGGATCTTCATGCTTTGGGTGAGACCGGTCGCCTTGTTCTGAGCCGAAGCCCTGACAATGCCGTTGGCATCGATTTCAAATGTGACATCAATTTGCGGAATCCCTTTCAAGGTTTGGGGGATACCGATCAAATTGAAAAATCCGAGCGACCTGTTTCCCGAAGCCGTGGCCCTTTCTCCCTGGAGCACATGGATTTTGACCGTTGTCTGGTTATCGGTGATGGTAGTAAAAATCATGGTCTTTTTTGTGGGGATGGTGGCATTGCGCTCGATAATCTTGGTGAACGTGTCGCCTTTGGTTTCCACTCCCAGCGAAAGGGGGGTGACGTCAAGCAGCAGCAAATCACGGACCTTACCCTTGATGATTTCGGCCTGCAGCGCCGCTCCCTGGGCAACCGCTTCTTCGGGATTGATCTGGATGTCGGGCGGTTTGCCGAAAAATTCGGATAATTTTTGAAAAATTATGGGCATACGGCTCTGGCCGCCCACCAAAATGATCCGCTCAATCTTCTTAGGCTTGACATTGATATCGCCCAAGGAACTCTTTATCAAATCAAGAGTACGGTCAATGAAATCAATGGTGAAAGATTCCAACTGGGGGCGTGTCAATTTTTTTTGAAAATGATAATTCGAACCGTCGCTGAAATGATGCAGATAGGGAATTGAGATCAGGGTTTCCTGATCAAATGACAATTCGATTTTCGCTTTTTCAGCGATCTGAATGACCCGTTGTACGATATCCTTGCTGTCCCGCAGGTCAACGGTGCTTTCCCTTTCCACTTCATGGAAAATCCAGTCACAGACCTGGGCGTCGAAATCGCTGCCCCCTAAAAAAGTGTCCCCCAGGGTAGAAACCACTTTGTAGATATCGTCGTTGACTTCAACGATGGAAATGTCAAAAGTGCCGCCGCCCAGATCATAAACGGCATACAGGCCGTTTTTCTTTATTTTTTGCCCGTAGGCGATCAAAGCTGCTGTAGGTTCATTGATGATACGTGTGACATTCAGTCCGGCAATTTCCCCGGCCACCTTGGTGGCCTGCCTCTGGGCGTCATTGAAAAAAGCGGGAACCGTGATGACCGTGTCGCCAATGCCTTCTCCCAAATAATTTTCAGCGATGTTTTTCAGGTAGCTGAGGAACATGCCGGAAATTTCTTCGGTGGAATACAGCTTTTCCGCCAGCTTGATCTTGATGTCCCCGTTCACCGCCTCTACAATATCGTAGCCAACCCTTTTGCCGATCTCCTTGATCTCCGGGCTATCGAATTTGCGGCCGATCAAACGCTTGATACCCCAAATTGTATTTTTGCTGTTGGTGATCATTTGCCGCTTGGCGGCATTGCCGAAAATCCTCTTTTTATCATGCGTTTGGGCCAGCACCGACGGGATCACCCTGGCGCCTTCGGGATTGGGAACGATCAGGGCATCACGTCCTTCAAGGTAACTGATACAGGAGTTTGTAGTGCCCAGATCGATACCGATATTTTTGCCCATTATGGTTTCGCTTCGTCTTCCTGTGGGTTGTCTTTTTTGAGGGGGATCGCCACCTTGGTCAGAACCGGACGCAGCAATTTGTCATTGTAGGTAAATCCCTTCTGGTATATTTCCACTACCACCGCTTGGGAAATTCCTTCCCGCTCCTCCTTGCTCAATGCCTCGTGGAAGACCGGATCGAAGTGCTTGCCCAGGGCATCTATCTCCAGCACCTGGTTTTTCTTCAGCAAATCCAGAAACTGCCTGCGGATCATTTCCACTCCGGAAATGATCCCCCTATCAGCATCATGGCCTTTGGCCTTCAAAGCCCTCTCCAAATTGTCATATATCTGCAGCAGGTCGAGCAAGAATTCGTTCAGCACATATCTCTGATACTCTTCCTTCTCTTTCTTCATGCGCTTGCGGAAATTATCCATTTCGGCCAGGCCGCGCAAATATTTATCTTTGAACTCATCGCGTTCAGTCTGAATTTTCAACAAGGTGTCTTCGGGTTCATGGATTTTGTGATGGATTTTTTTTGCAGATTTTCTCTTGTGACTTGCTTCATCATGGAACTTTTTGTCCGGGACCTTTACTTCATCCGCTTCCTGTTCATTGTCATCCGGAACATAGCCGATGCCTTCCTTGTTTTCATCCCCTTCCATTTAACCCTCCCCGTTTTTGTCTGAAAAAATCTTTTTCGACCAGAGAGTGAATCCCAGCGATGAATCGAAAAGCATCCGATTTTCTATTATATCCCGCATAAAAAAATTTTAATATAATATACATTACTTGTCAATTTTTATACGGTTCCCAATGATAATAGTGAACCACCCGTTTGAACAAATCAAATGTCTATCGGCTTTTTCGGAGACGGGCGATTGCATCCAGTCCGGATTTATGCTATTTTTAAAACAATGCCGGGAGCAGAATCGCAGAATGAGGCCGAGAACCGCTTGAATAAAAAAAAAGAAAATTCCCTGATCCAATCACGCGGACTCACACTGCTCCTAATTTTCTTTTTGTTCATTCTGATCCTGGCATTCGTATTCGGTGACCGGGGAATCGTTGAAATCGTCAAAACTCAAAAACAAATCAAATCCCTGCAGCAAACCATAAAAACACTGGAAATGGAAAAACAAAAATTAAGCAAAGAAATCGAAATGCTTAAAGAAAATCCTTTGGCCCTGGAAAAAAAAGCCCGCGAAAATCTGTGGTTGATGAAAAAAAATGAAAAAGTGATTGTCCTGGTCGATGAGAAAATGGAGACAAAGCGTGAATAATATGAAAACCGTGATACTGCTCGGAACTCTAACCGGGATTTTTCTGTTTATTGGAGGCATGGCAGGCGGAAGGCAGGGCATGCTGCTGGCACTGGTATTTGCCGGCCTGATGAATTTTGTCTCATACTGGTTTTCTGATAAAATCGTTCTTAAAGCCTACCGGGCAAACGAACTGCCTGAAAGTGAAGCGCCGCGGATATATGCCATGGTTCGCGAGCTTTCTCAGCAGGCGCAGATCCCCATGCCCGTCATATGCGTGTTCGAACAGGATTCCCCAAACGCCTTTGCCACCGGCCGCAATCCGGCCAAGGCGGTCATTGCCCTTTCCCGCGGCATCATCCATTTGATGGGGGACGCGGAATTAAAAGGGGTGGTCGCCCACGAATTGACCCACGTTATCAACCGCGACACTTTGCTGGCCACCATTGCCGCCACCCTGGCCGGCGCCATTATGTTCCTGGGTTATCAGATGCGCTGGCTGGGTTTGTTTTCCGGCGGCGGACACGATGACGACAACCGCGGCGGCGCCTTGGGCATGATCTTACTGGCCATCTTGGCTCCTCTGGCTGCCATCATTATCCAAATGGCCATTTCCCGTTCCCGGGAATACAAGGCCGATGCCGGCGCTGCCCATCTCACCCATAACCCCGAAGATTTGGCTTCGGCACTGGAAAAGCTCACCGCCTATTCCAAAAGATTGCCCTTGCAGGCCACTCGGCAGACAGCGCACCTTTTCATTGTGTCGCCCCTGAGCGGCAAGAGCCTGCTGTCTCTTTTTTCGACCCATCCGCCGATCGAGGAACGGGTCGCCCGCTTGCGGGAAATGCGCTTTTCCTGAAACGAAATCGAATGATCGGGTCAACCAACCTGAGTGGTCAAGAAAATGGCTGCTCCCATCTGGGAAATCTGATCCTGCAATTCCTCAATTTTATCAATATGGGCATCTTCGTCCTTTAAAATGCTCTCTAAAATTTCACGCGTAGCAAAATCAGTCACCTCTCCAGCCAATTTGATTGCTTGGTTGTAAGCCACAATGGCTTCGGCTTCCGCTGCGTGGTCGTTGGCCAGCTGCTTGGTTACATCGGCACCAATAGTGATTTTCTTCAAATTGGAAACTACGGGCAGCCCTTCAAGAAAAAGAATCCGCCCGATAAGCTTTTCGGCGTGCTTCATCTCATCGATCGCCCTTTTTTCGAAATGCTTGTGCAGTTTTTCATAACCCCAGTTCGCATTCATTTCAGAATGCACCATGTATTGGTTGACAGCCGTCAGTTCATCGGCTAGCAGCGCATTCAGCGTTGCAATCAGTTTTTTATTTCCTTTCATTTTAACCTCCAAGGTTGGCTTGCAGCAAGGGGATTGCCGCCTTCCTTCTACTCATTGTACATGGTTGCCGGAAAAATGTAAAGTAAAAAAATAGTTGCCAATTTAAATTGAAAGCTTTGTTAGTCAATCGCCAAGTTTCCGCGGACCTTTTCAATGCTTTTTGCGGTTAAAAATCGAGGGCAGTACTTTTTTCAGCAGTTTTTCTCCTTTTTCTCTTGTAAGATCCAAAAAATTTTTTTCAGGGCCGCTGATCTCGGCCATTTTTTTTCGAGCCAACTTATGATTCGGCTCGAGCTCGAGTGTTTTACGGAAATAAACTTCGGCACGCTTCCACATGCGCTCCGAATAAAAAAGCATGCCCAAGGCGGCAATGTGTTCGGCATTCCAAGGTTCAATTTCGACGGCTTTCAACAAGTTTTTCTCGGCTTTGCGTTTCAGTGGGGGGAATTCGCTCTGGCATAGACCCAGCAGCAAATAGTATTCGGCTTTGGTCGGGTTTTGCCGGATCGCTTCTTCTATTGCTATAATAGTTTTCTGAAAATTTTTCTGATTGAAAAGGGTTAATGCCTTGCGATATAAAGTTTTGGCAAATTCGACCTTGTCTTCCTTGACATCGGGAGGGATGAACTCTTTATAGCCTCGCTTTTCATATTCGCCACGCTTGCCATAGTCGCTAAGGACTTGGAAGGCGCGCTGCAATTGCTGGGCAATCGCCTGACCTCTATGCGCGGCTTCACTCTGCCCCAAAGTGGCAAGCCGATCGCTTGACAACTCTTCGGCCAGCTGGCGATACGATGCTTCGATCTCCTTTTGTGTTGCCGCCAGTGTCAACCCCAGCAGGGTAAAATAGTTATATCCCGGGGCTTTTAGCCGCGCCTGCAATTCATCGATGCGGGCAAGCAACTTGGCATTCTGACTATCATCATTCATACTCTTCCCCCTTCTTTGCATTTTTTACTTTTGCTAGTGAAAAGTCAACTGAATTTTTTTTAAACTGCACAGACCAAGAGCAATTTGCCCTTTTTTGCTCCTGAATTCAGCTATGATTCGAACCTGGAGAGCACCAACAAGCGTTGATATAGTTCTTCTTGGCGGGAGACCATCAGCGCGGCGGACCAATCACTGAAATCCTCGGCACTGAAATTCCCCAGTTCGGCGCGCAATTTGGTATCCGCTGCCAGCTTCAGGATGGCGGCAGCAAAACGTTCAGGGTCGTCGACCGGCAGCAAATAGCCGCTCTCCCCGTCACGGACCACTTCACGGTTTCCCGGGATGTCACTGGCGATCACGGCCTTTTTTTTCAGGCGCATTTGCACTAAACTCTGGGGCAGCCCTTCCCAAAGAGCAGTGGAAAGCCCGATGTCAAAACAGTCCATGGCGTTTTCCATGTCTTTAATGAATCCGGGCAAACGAAAATTTTGTAAAATTCCGCGCCGTTGCAGTTCATTCTCCAATTCCCGTCGTTGCTCGCCGTCACCGGCTATAAAAAAAATAACCGCCGGATTTTTCCTGATAACACGATCGGCGATTTCGATCAGGTGAAAAAGACCCTTTTGCGGTTTAAAGGGGGCAATGACGCCGCAGACGAAATGGCCATCCGTCAAATCGTATTTTTTTTTCAGGAGCGCCGGATCTTCATGAAGGCCGGTGAATTTTTCTAAAGGGAAACCGCTGCGGATAAGCGAAAAATTATCTGCAATCAGTTTTTTTTTTCGGGCCAAAAGTATATCGCTTTGGGCAACAAAAACGAAATGGCTGGTCAGTCGGCTGCAAAATTTTTCCGCCAGCAGGTAAAAATTCCGCTTGAAAAAAGATTGGAATGGGGAAAAAGAAAAACCGTGCACCGAATGGATAATGACCGGGATTCCGGCCCAGTGCGCGGCCAGGCGGCCGAGAATTCCGGCTTTGGAGGAATGAGTGTGAACGATCTGCGGCCGGAGGTGTTTGAAAAACCGCAGGAGAGAAAAAAGCACCTGCAGGTCCCTGCCGAAATGTATTTCTCTGCCCAGAGCCGGGACTGTGACCTGGCGGTCTTGATCGGCCAGCCGGCTTTTCAACAGCCCGCCGGCCCCGCTGAGAAGGTACACATCGTAGCGCAGGGGATCAAGGTTCTCGGCCGTATAGATCGTGTTGAGCTGGGCCCCGCCCAGTTCCAGCTTGGTGATCAGGTGGACCACGGTGGTTTTTCTGTTGTTCATTTTTGCCTGATCTGCCCGGCCGTTTCCATGGCCGATTGGATATCATCGGCCATGGAACTGTAATTCCAACTGCCATAGCGACCGATGGAATAAATGTCCAGCCGGCGAAGATAAGAAAGGATCGCCGGCACCAATCGCGGCCAGTTGCGGTCAAAGACCACATAAGAAACGGGGATTTTCTTCAAGTCATGAAACAGAATCTCGCCCGGCCTGGAAACCATCCCGGTCCTGAGTAAGGTAGAAGTCATTTCGCGGCATACACTGGACTCATCAATCGGCCCGGCAAAAGCGACCGTTTTTTCCAAATACACGGAAACCGCTTGCCTTCCGGGATAATAACCGACCCGGTAAAATGAAAAATCTTTTTCCGGAAGATAAAGCCAATGAAAGCGGCGCTGGCGGCGCGCCAGCACAGCATTCACCACCAGAGTGGAAATATTTTTCAGCTGCTGTCTTGGAAATGGCGGCGGCGGGGATATCATGCCAAGAAGTTCCTTCAAGGGCATGGTGCTGACCAGGTTGTCATAGTCATATGTTCCGCGACTTGTGACCAGTTTTTTTCGCCGCACGTCAATGTGCGTGACCTTTTCAGAAAAATTGATTTTGTCCTGAAGTGGCCGGCAGTAACTTTCAATGAATTTTTGCAGCGCCTGGCCGGGATAAAAAAAAACCGGGTTGTAGCCCTCGGAAAAATGTTTTTTTTCACGGGAACCGGCCAGCACATCCTTCAGCTTGGGAACCGGGATGCTTCCCTTGTCCATGCCCGGGAGCAGTCCCGTTAAAGAGCGGCGGTAAAATTTCACTAAAAAAGGATTGAAAAAAAGGAAATAAAAATGCTTGCCGAAATTGGCCAGCAGGAATTCCTCCAGATTTTCATTGGGCTTTCCTTGACACCGGCAAATTTCAGCCAGAATGGCATGGCGCTGGCGGGCAGGCAAATAGGCAAGGTGATATTGCAGCGAATAAGGGATGAATCGATCAAGCATGAAAATTTTACTGTTGCGCCGGTAGGCCCTGAAATCTTGAAACTTTTCCACATGTTTTTTGATAGCGGGCTTGTTTTGAAAATGAAAATAATGACCGCCGTAATCAAAGGTGAAACCATTGGCCCGGTATTGTCCGGACAAACCGCCGGGCCAGGCATTTCTTTCCAGTACCAGCAATTCTCCCTCGAGCGCCTGGCCGGCACTTAATCCCGATATTCCCGCCCCGATGACAATGTTCATTCCATTTTAACGCGCGCCAGAACCACTCCCAAAACCAAAAAAGATCCTGTAAAAACAATGCTGACGATCAGGGTGATCCTGGGCGTAGAAAAGAAATTGATGATCACGGCTCCGGAAAGAAACAATTGCAGCAAAACAACGGCACTGACGGTTTGCCGGGCGGACCAATTCATTTTTTTCCGCAAGCGCAGGGCAAAATGGTCGGGACTTCCCCAAAATGGCATTTTCCCCTTCATTATTCGCAAAATGCAAACATAAGCCAGATCGAACAATGGAATGCCCAGTATAAAAAAACTTGAAACAAAGGCCAGTTTATTGTAACGCGTATAACTGAGCATCATGGTCAACGAGCCGATGATCAGGCCCAGGATCATACTGCCGGCGTCACCCAAATAGATGCGGGCCGGCTCCCAGTTGAATTTGAGAAAAGCCAGCAGGGACGCAGCCAGACTGATGGCCAGGATGGAAATAAGAAAATCGTTGGTAAAAAGAGAGATGATGAAAATCGTCAGGGCGCCCATGGCGCCTATCGAAGCGGCAAGTCCGTCCATGATATCAATGATATTGAAGGCGTTGATCACGGTCAGAATCCATAAAAATGAAAGTCCCAGATCCAGCCAGTGCGGAAAAAATATCAGATCGATGACAATGCCGCTTTTAAGCAAAATATAGGTGGCCACAATCTGAAAAAGAAATTTTATCCCCGGGGTGAGGGCCTTGAAGTCATCGAATAATCCCACCAGCAGCAAAATGGAACTGGCAAAAAGAATTCCCAGCAATTGCTGGTTGAAGGCAAACACCAGGCTGATCGGTGAAATAAAGGAAAAATAAACGATCACCCCGCCCATGTAAGGCACGGGCTGGACCTGATTTTTCAGTTTGCCATCGGGCTGGTCCAGGAGCTGATAACGAAAAGCCACCCGTTGGGCCAAAGGCGTGCCATAAATCGTCAACAGGAAAGAAAGGATGAAGGTAAAAACAAGTATGACCTCATTCATGTTTTTTTATATTTGCCCTTTTTTTCAATGCCCGCTTAAAAATGTTCCGGGAACGAACCATGGCGATTATAATTTTGGGAGAACGGATTGTCAATGCACCGATCCACAGGAAATCTTTGCCAATGACGAAAGGAAGCGCCCACCAGAATTGGGCGAAACGAAAATTCTTGATCAAGGTCAGATAGCGATTTTTCACAAGATGAAAACGCAGGGGCGCGGGCCGTGCCAAAGCCCGGAAAAAATTCGACCACCATGTTTTTTTTAATGTGGCGCTGCGAAAGTGATACACTACGGCACCGGGCGCAAAAAATGTTTTCAAACCCAGGAGTCTGGCCCGCCAGCCGATATCAAAATCCTCCCAGAACATGAAAAAATCCTCGTCATAATATTCATTGCCGATCTTCAGTTTCTCCAGGGCGCTCCTCGAAAAAACAGTCGCCGCCCCGCAGACGGAAAACACCTCCCTTTCGCCAAAACGAGTCCGCGCCAGCTTTTGATTGAACCCGGCCTCACGGGGATACAGGGCCCGGGAACAGAGTTGACCGGCCGAATCGATTGTCTCACGGTCAAAACGAAGAATGAGCGGGGAGAGCAATCCTGTTTGCGGGTGACCGGTAAAAAACTCCAAAACCCGGTTATTGAAATCGCTGGCCAAGAAGATATCGGAGTTTGCCACCAAAACCAGGTCGGAGTCTGCCTGG
>Ga0307378_10001884_pt1 | contig 33174 bp, 25 predicted proteins | sample UN1MG_FD_202238 | JGI IMG/M metagenome (GOLD analysis project Ga0307378, IMG submission 202238) | Soil microbial communities from Risofladan, Vaasa, Finland - UN-1 | ecosystem: Environmental > Terrestrial > Soil > Coastal area > Acid sulfate soil | place: Finland: Risofladan, Vaasa | collected... | reverse complement strand
GTCAATCCGGAATCAGCTTTCTTGTTTGACTTCAAGGCATTTCCAGGTTCCAATTTCAATAAGCGTCCTGTCAAGGAGTTCGCCAGGAGTGCAGGAGAATTTTTCAGGGCTTCAGATAATCCGTTCATGATGTGGATTAGTTTCCCGGATGCCCATCGTCCTTTCCTTGACCAGCAAGAGGGCGTGCCCGCCGGAGTGATGGGTCCAGAAGATGTTGAGACCTTACCCATGGTTGGCGTATCAACTGCCCAAACATTAGAGACGACTGCAAGTTATTACAACTGTATGCAGCGTTTAGACGTGGCAGTTGGGATGGTTCTAAAGGAATTAGTCGATTCCGGCAAATATGATAACACACTTATAATCTATCTTTCAGACCATGGCCCTGACTTCCCCCGCGCGAAAAAGACAATCCGTGAAGGCGGAAGCCGGGTGCCTATGATAATGAGCTGGAAGGAAAATTTGCCGGAAGGTAGGACCGAATCTCGTCTGGTTTCCAGCCTTGATATTTTGCCCACAATCCTTGAAATAGCAGGTGCAAAACCACATAAGGACAATCTGGACGGCAGGTCGTTAATGCCTCTGTTCAAGCAGAAATCCGCCCGGTGGCGTGAATACCTCTTTACGGAATTTACATTGCACTGGCCTGAGACATATTATCCGGGACGTGCAGTGCGAGACCGCCGTTTCAAGCTCGTCCACAACCTGCTGCCGGAACGCAAAAATCCCGTATATGACATATATCTTGTTCAGCAAAGGCCCGAGACATTTACGCCCGAGGAACTGAAAAACGTGCCGACACAAGTCCACGAGGCATACAAAATCTTTCGCCAGCCTCCGGAGTTCGAACTATACGACTTGCAGGATGATCCGTGGGAGTTTCACAACTTGGCTGACGACCCCCGGTTCACTGACCAATTGACAAGATTGAAAGAACGGTTGGCTAAATGGCAAAAAGAAACGAATGATCCCCTTCGGCACAAGAGAATTCTGGAAAAATTTACGGCCGAAAACGATGCCACCATGACCAGTGGAAAATATGTGAGAAAGAAACTGGGCCAGTGGAGGTACCCGGAGTATTTCTTTGAGTAGGAGAATCGTGGCATGAACAAGATGAATCGACGTGGTTTCCTTAAGCAGCTTGGCCTGGGCATGGCCTCATTGGCGCTGCCGCGCATGCTATGCGCAGATGACGGTAAAAGACCAAACGTTCTCTTTCTTTGTGTCGATGACATGAACGATTGGGTTGCCTGCCTGGGTGGACGGTCGGATATAAAGACACCCAACATCGATAGATTAGCACAGCGGGGCGTTTTGTTTACTAACGCGCATTGCCCGGCGCCGCTGTGCAATCCCTGCCGAACGGCAATCATGACGGGACTTCGGCCGAGCACCACGGGCATCTACAATAACAGCGTCGTTTGGGCCAAGGAGATGCCCGGCTGGGTAACGCTGCCGCGACATTTCAAGAATAACGGTTACCACGTGGCCGGCGGAGGCAAGATTTATCATCACACGCCCAAGGGGTTTAACCCTGAGGATCAGTGGCATGAGTATTTCGACCTGGTTATGGATCAGGGAACTCAGGCCGAGCACGTCAGTCACCTTGGTCTGGACCGGGAGTATTTTTCCGACATGCCTAAGCACCCGAACGGCAGTTGGGACTGGGGCCCGTTCCAGAAAGACGATTACGAAATGGGTGACGGACACACCGTGAAGTGGGCAATGGAGTTTCTTGAGCGAAAGCACGAAAAACCATTTTTTCTTGCGGTGGGACTCTTTCAGCCGCACTTACCCTTTTATGCACCGGCCAAGTATTTTGACCGATATCCCAAGGAGCATATCATGTTGCCGCCGGCTCCGGAAGACGACCTTGACGATCTTCCGCCTGCCGCGGCTGAGGTAGCCCAGGCTGGCAACGACGAAAATTTCAAGATGGTGGTTGAATGTGGAGAACTTCGCGCCGCCGTGCAGGGCTATATGGCGAGTATCAGCCACGCCGACACGCTTATCGGCGGACTAATGCAAGCTCTCGACAACAGCCACTACGCCGAGAACACTATCATTGTATTCTGGTCGGACAATGGCTACCATTTCGGTGAAAAGCAACGTATGGCCAAACGCTCGCTCTGGGAACGGGCAGCGCATGTTCCGCTGATTGTGGCCGCACCTGGCATCACCAAACCGGGTAGCCGGTGCGATTGTCCGGTTGACTTGATGTCGCTTTATCCGACGCTGGTCGAACTTTGCCGGCTGCCTGCCAAGATAGAAAACGAGGGAGTAAGTATCGTTCCGCTTCTCAAAAATCCGGCCGCCAAATGGGAGCATGTAGCCCTCACCACGCATACGAAAGGAAATCACACCGTCTGCACCATGCGGTGGCGCTATATCCGTTACGCCAATGGCGACGAGGAATTGTACGATCATAGAGCCGACCAAAATGAATGGAAGAATCTGGCTGATAGGAAGGAATATGAGGATATAAAAAAGAATTTGGCAAGGTGGCTGCCAAAACGTGAGGCACAAGACGCTCCTAAGAACGATGTGTAAATCTTCGGGGAAAAGACATACATCAGAATGCATCGCTAAAAATAGGAAGTGAGTGACAAAAATGAATAATCTAAATAGACGTCAGCTTTTGCAGGTGAGCGCAGCTCCCGGCATAGCCATGCTCTTGGGCTTAGCAAAGGGTTCATCTGGTGCAGAACTGTCCGAAAAGATGAATCCAAAAGGGGACAGGCCGAATATCCTTTGGATATGTACAGATCAGCAGCGATGGGACACGATTGGCGCGCTTGGAAATCATCATGTTCATACCCCCAATATCAACCGCCTGGTGAAGGAAGGTGTTGCCTTCGATCATGCATTCTGCACGTCACCGATCTGCACGCCCAGCCGCGCCGGTTTCCTGACCGGCATGTATCCCTGTGCAGTCAAAGCATGTAAGAACGGCGCCGAATCATGGGCCGAACAGGCCCCGCTGGTAACAAAGCTCTTTAGAGACATGGGTTACGTATGCGGCCTCTCCGGTAAGCTCCATCTCGCATCCGCCATGAAGAACGACAGGGAGACCCGACCCCAAGACGATGGATACTCGGCATTTCACTATAGCCACAGTCCGCATCAGGGTGGCGAGAAGAATGATTATCTGGTGTGGCTCAAGAAACGCGGCTATTCATATAAAGGTCTTCAGAAACTGGATGGCCAGGCACACGCACGCCTTCACCAGACAACATGGTGTACCGACCGCGCCATTGATTTCATACGTGCGCATAAAGCGCAGCCGTGGCTTTTCAGTATCAATATCTATGATCCACACGGGCCCTTCAACGCACCAGCCTCGTATGTGTCCCGATACGAGATTTCTTCCTTGCCGGGTCCGGCATTTGCGGAGTCCGACATTGAGGAAAAAGGGCGGCTTAATGGGATCATGTTTCAGAAGAAGCCCAGGCATTACTCGGAATCTGATGCTAAACAGCACCAGGCCGACTATTGGGCCCAGATCGATCTTATTGACGAGAATGTGGGGCGCCTCCTTTCGATACTCGAAGAAACCGGACAGGACAAAAACACCGTGATCATCTTCACCTCTGACCACGGGGATATGTGTGGAGATCACGGAATGCGCGCGAAGGGATGCCGTTTCTATGAAGGCCTGATTAGAGTACCGCTCATATTCAGGTTCCCTCGCCGGTTCAGAAAAGGTCTTGTCAGCAAGGCACTCGTCGAACTCACGGATATCGCGCCTACCCTGCTGGATACTGTAGGAGAGCGAATTCCGAGTCATATGCAGGGAAGAAGTCTTCTGTCGATTCTTGAGGGCCAGGCGAATCCTGACATACATCGCGAGTTTGTGCGTTCAGAATTCTATGATACGCTTGACCCGGGGGAACTGCCACCTGCTTTTGCAACCATGATTCGAACAAGGGATTTCAAGCTTGTCGTTTATCATGGACACTCGCTCGGCGAGCTGTTCAATTTATCGAAAGACCCAAAAGAGTTTGACAACTTGTGGGATCAGCCGGACTGCGAAGAAAAGCGTCTCGTCCTTCTCAAACGTTGCTTCGATGCTACGATCCTTGCATGCAATCCACAAATGCCTCTACTTGATTCGGAATCTGACGTTTCCGCCATAGCGGTATTGCAGGAAGGAGAAAGTGCTCGAAATGTTGGCCGCATATCGACAGAAGGGACGCTATGGGAAACGGTGTTTGAGAGTGACTCCTACAAGATGGTGGTAGACCATATGGGAGAAAGTTCTGCGTTGTTCGACCTGAGTAAGGATTCCGGTAGGAAATCAAATGTGTGGGGTGATGCCAGATACCGCAAGGTACGTTTTGATCTGCTCAAGAAATGTTTTGACGCTACAGTCTTTGCGATCGATACAGGCCCTCGGCGGGTAGGACGTTATTGAGGTTCAGCAAGAGGTTGGGGGCAGGTCTTTTCACCCTGAACTGTCCTTTGCGCTTCCTCAATAGCCTGAACTGATTCACTCTCATTGCTTGATTTGTAATCCATGTTGATGGGGCCGGGACGGAAGTTATTGATAGATATCTGAATTTTGAGTTCCGGGCTTCTACACATACATCTCTTTGCTTCAGGAAGATGATGTTATTCCGGTGGAGAGTTGGGCTCTGGCCGTATAGGTCTCCTATAGCCGGATTTCCTATAGCCGGATATTCCTGGACCGGGCTTCCCTGGGCCTGGTCTTCCCGCACCTTGTCTCCATGGGCCATGCTCCCGCCGGGTCTTGAAATCAGTTTCCCAAAGCTCATACTGCTCAGGCGAGAGAATCTTCTTCATTTCCATGCTAAGTTCTTGAAACTCAGCTTCAATCTTCTGTCCGAATTCCTCAAAAAAGATGTGCATTTTTTCACGTCTTTTTCCCAGAAATTCCTCCGAATGCTGCCTTTGTTAACGAATAAAATCCATACTTTTCTTGACTTTGCATTAGATCCCGACAATCCCGGATGCGAATAATTGAAAGCACGGGTTTCCCAAGGTCTGAGCTATAATCTTTTGCTCACAAGCCGTATCTTCAAAGTAGAATATCTTCTCACTATATTAGTGGGCAAAAATACCTTTTGGTAACAGGAAAAATATTTTTTCTGAAACTATAGATAATGAAGAGTCCCCGTATGTGATTCAGACGAATCATTAATTTCGTGGTCAAATCTTGAATCTCGTAAGATACGGCCAAGCCAAAGGTTAGGAGGCAAGGTTCAAAAGGTTGCCTAATTATCAAAAGAGTCAAGATCCCGCTATGTACATGAGTGTTGCCTGAAAGTTTTTAAAAATTGCCGCGGAGCTGTTACCGTTTTCAAAATCGGGCCACTATCCAGATAGATGAGCTTTCTGAAGAAAGATTTTTCGAGCGTTGAATACTTCTTGAATTCATCTGCATCGGCGCGAATAAGATATGGTTTTGTAACAGGAAAGTAAGATTTGGAAAGGAGCGGAAATGGCAAAGAAAATGCCTGCCAGCATTGTAGAAGATGTGCTGACTGTGAATGAGAATCTTATCACGCTGCGAACGCTTTTAAAAGGCATAACAAACCGATTTTTAAAGTGCTTTAGTGTATATGAAATGAGAATACATCTGCATCTGTGGGAATTATCCAACACGGCTAAACAGAAAATCGCCACTGCTGGAATATGACGAAACAGGTTTTCCCGGGTGTTGCAATAAACCGCCCTTCGGATGCGTCTTATATCGACGTAAATCGTAAATAACATAGGAATAATCTGTAATGGGTTTGAAAATGTCGAAGGAAAGAAAAAGGATCGTTGTTGTCCTTGTTGCCTTCGCCTTGCTGGTCACTGTTGGATTCATCATGGCCCAGGAGAGCACGCGGGGACCGGCCGGCAGACGTGGGCAACAGGGTGGTCGTACGCAGTTTAGTCCCATGGGCGGATTAATTGTCGCACAAAACAAGAATCCACGATGGGCAGACCCGGAAAATGTATGGGCAATCACAACAAATCCAGACCTTGAGACGCTCCTGTTGCTTAAAGAAGGGGCCGGTGTTAGCGTCACATTTATGAAACAGTAAAGCAAATGGTTGCGAGTGATATTTACAATTAAGAAAGGACAGCAGGAAGCGGCAGTATTTGCTATGGGCACAGCGACACGAAAAAAACTGGGACTTTTCGATTCGAGGCCGATCATTACTGTTGTTTTTATAAAATTTAACCGGTTGGGAATTAGAAGAACTGTTCTTCGTAATATTCCTAAGCATTTTTTCAAATAGAAAGGAGATTAGAAATGTTGGCAAGAAAAACTATTTTGAGCGTTGTAGCTGCATTGGTGGTAGGACTGTTACTTGTGGGCCAATCGTTATCACAACCAGGTCAGCGCGGACAACGCGGACAGAGGGGAGGCGCACAGGATCAGCAGGGCCAACGGCCTCAAGGGCGACAGTTTGATCCACAACAGATGCGCCAGATGATGGAACAGCGGATGCGGGAACAGCTTGGCGCCACCGAGCAGGAGTGGAAGGTCCTCGGACCTCGCGTTATGAAAGTCTCGGAACTGAGCCGGGAAACTCGAGGCGGTGGCCGCGGCGGAATGATGATGTTCGGTGGTATGGGTGGACGCGGCGGCCCGGGCGGCCCCCAAGGTAACCGGCCGGGCGATAGACCAGACGCTCCCGCCAGAGAACAAACGCCCGTAGAAAAGACCCAGGAGGAGCTACGCACCTTGCTCGAGAACACCGCGACAACACCGGATCAAATCAAGAATCAACTCACTAAATTGCGTGCAGCCAGAGAAAAGGCCAAACAGGACCTCGCTAAGGCACAACAGGATTTGCGACAAGTACTCACACTGCGACAGGAAGCCACACTGGTCTTAATGGGCATGTTGGACTAAAACACGGTAGGCTTTATGAATGTGCTTGTAGACAGAATGGTTAAAGAGGGACTGATCGACGAGTCCGCTGCTATGAGGATCCAAGGATTACTCGCCAAAGGTGAGCTTCCTGCCCGGGCCCTTGCGGCTTCGGGGTTGGCCGAGGATAAGCTGCTCCGTTTCTTGGCGCGCGAGTTCCGATGTCCCTACGTGGAACTTGAAAAGCACTCGTTCTCAAAGAAGTTTCTTGGCCAGTTTCCTGCCCGTATCCTGCTGGACAAGCACGTTATCCCCCTTGATGCCGAGAATGGAGATATTCTTACCGTCACGAGCAATCCTTTCGACACATCAGCCATCGACGAGTTGCGTCTGGCGACCGGAAGAGACTTTCAAATTGCTTTAGCTCCGTTGGCGGAAATTGATCGATGTATCAAGCAATATCTGGGTGTCGGGGCCGATACGGTCCAGTCGATGATCTCCGAGGCGGGAGAAAACGGTTTCCAAGTCATCGATACAGACTCCGACGGGGATATGGACCTGACCGAGGCGGCTGAAGGAGCCTCCATTATCCGGTTCGTCAATCAGGTCCTCACCGAAGCCATCGGGCTGCGGGCCACTGATGTGCACATTGAACCCTTTGAAAATACCCTTCGCGTTCGATACCGCATCGATGGCGTTCTCCAGGAAGCGTCTGTGGCCTCTGAGGTCAAGCAGTTCCAGGCAGCCATTGTTTCGCGACTCAAAATATTAAGCAAACTTGATATTGCCGAAAAGCGTGTTCCCCAGGACGGACGCATTAAGATTCGTATCGTCGACCACGAGATTGACGTGCGTGTATCGGTAATCCCGATGCTTTATGGAGAAGCGGTCGTACTGCGCTTGCTCGACCGCTCCTCTATTCTCCTTGGCCTGGACAAGCTCGGTATGTCTGACAGGGACCTCGGTGTCACGAAGATGATTCTCGAACGACCGCATGGAATCATCCTGGTAACCGGACCGACAGGAAGCGGCAAGACGACATCTTTATATGCGGCACTAGCGCAAATCAACGACATACAGCGCAAAATCATCACAATTGAAGATCCTATCGAGTACCAGCTTTACGGGATCAATCAAATACAGATTTCTCGCAAGGCCGGGCTGACCTTTGCCAGTGGTCTGCGCTCGATTCTGCGACACGATCCTGATGTCGTCCTGGTTGGTGAGATTCGTGATGCTGAGACAGCGAAGATAGCAATACAAGCCTCACTGACCGGCCACTTGGTTTTCTCAACGCTGCACACCAATGATGCGCCAACGGCGTTGACGCGTCTTGTGGATATGGAGATCGAGCCATACTTGGTTGCCTCGTCGCTGGAGGCTGTTATTGCCCAGCGACTGGTGCGCTTGATCTGTCCACACTGCAAAGAGCAGCTCTCGACCAGCGAAGTCATACCTCTCAAACAAAGGTTCGGTAACGAGCTGCCCGGCTCACTTTTCAAAGGAAAGGGCTGTAAGAACTGTCAGGGAACCGGTTACCGGGGGCGCATAGGTATCTTTGAAATGATGGTTGTCACAGATGATATTCGGTCGCTTATTCTTGAAAATGCCTCGGCTCGTGACCTTCGCCGTCTGGCCGCAAGGCAGGGCACAACGAGTCTTCGCGAGGACGGATTCCGCCACATCCGTGAAGGGCGGACCACTATTGAAGAGGTACTTAGGGTCACCAAGGATGACACATTTGAAGAAAACGCTATCTCGGACACTAAACTCCGAGAATAAAGGCACAAAATGGCAACATTTGCGTACAAGGCGATAGATTTAAAAGGACAACAGATAGCCGACAAGATCGTGGCTCCGGACAGGCACGCCGCAATCGAGCAGCTTTTTGAAGAGAACCTCAGTCCGGTTTCCGTGGAGAGACTTCAAGAAGGCCAGCCAGGAGGACTGTTCGCCCGGGTTGGCGGCGTTTCTAAACGCGAGATCGATGCCTTTACGCGCCAGTTAGCCAATCTTTTGGCTGCTGGCGTGCCGATGAGTCGGGCACTGAGTATCCTCAGTCGTGAGGCGACTCGAATTGCACCAAAAAAACTCTGGGCGATCGTGCATGACCAGGTGGCCGGCGGTATGTCTCTGGCCGATGCCTTAAGCCTCCACACCCGAGCATTCTCACCTATTTATGTGGCAATGGTGCGGGCGGGCGAGACTGGTGGATTTCTCGATCTTGTACTGGAGCAAATTGCGACGTTCCGGTCTCGCGAAGCGGACCTTAAGGGTCGGATCAAGGCGGCCTTGGTCTATCCGATTATTCTGGCCGTACTTGCATCCGGGATTCTGGTGTTTCTTCTGACTTTTTTTATACCGCGTTTTTCGCAAATGTTTGCCGAGTTTGGTGGTTCGCTTCCGGCACTGACACGGTACATTGTTGTGGCCAGCAAGCTTCTCGTTAGGTATTGGTTTGTCTTGGTTTTTGGTATTGGCCTTGTTGTTTTTGCTTTTCAGCGCATGCTCAGTAGCGAAGAAGGCCGCCGTACCGCCGAAAGCCTTATGCTTCGCCTGCCGCTGTTCGGCACAGGCATGGCGCGATTCGCACTCGTGCGGTTCTGCCGTATGTTGGGAACTCTGGTCGGTGCCGGTGTGCCTCTGATTGCTTCGCTGCGCGTAGCGAAGGAGGCGATTGGCAATCAAGTTCTCACCGATACGGTCAGTAGTGCCATCGAGAGTGTTCAGAAGGGACATCCTCTGGCTCGCAGTTTGGAAAGCAGTCGCCTGTTGTTTCCTGCCGCGGTTATTGAAATGATCTCTGTCGCGGAGGAGAGCGGACGGCTGGATCAGGAACTTAATCGGCTCGCGACAGCGTATGAACAAGAACTGGATCGCAACTTGAAGATGATAGTCACGCTGATTGAGCCGGCATTGCTTTTTCTTATGGCTGTCTTGGTGGGTACGGTCGTAATTGGAATGCTTCTACCTATTTTCAGTTTGCAGGAGCTGATTCGCTAAAAAAGGCGAAAGTAAACTGGACGCTTCTCGCACGGTTCGAGGAGATAAAAGCCAGTTAAGTAATTCTTGATTTGGGAATGTGATATGAAATCAGCATTTAATAACAATAAAAAGCGGGTATGCCGCCGTAACAATCATAAAGGCATCTCAGGCTTCACCTTGATCGAGCTAATGTTGGTAATGGTGATTTTGGCGACGATGGCTGCCATTGTGTTGCCAAAGTTCACGGGGCGTTCTCAGCAGGCCAAGATTACGGCGGCGGGGGTCCAGATCGCCCAGTTGGAAGTGGCTCTGGATGCCTTTGAGATTGACGTCAGCCGGTACCCCACGACCACCGAAGGTCTCCGGGCTTTAGTGGATAAACCAACCTCCGACGCCGATGGATGGCAACAACCCTACCTCAAGCGTGATGTACCCAAGGACCCATGGGGTAATGACTACGTATACCGGTATCCCGGACAGTACAACGAAAACGGCTATGATCTGTATTCCCTCGGCCCGGATCGCAAGCTGGGCGGCGATGACGATATCAAGAATTGGTCGGAAGAGGTACGCTAAGCGAGGCGATGTACTCCCGCGATCAGGCTCGGCTTGGATTCAGCACTGATTCGTAACATCATCTTTTGAACGTTGCGGAGCTGGCTGAGTCATATTGGCGTCGAAGCAACTGTAAGAGTTCTTCGACAAGGAGAGATACGTGACTGTGTACGAGAGACAACATCATAAAAGCATGGGCTTTACGTTCCTGGAGCTTATTCTGGTGATGCTTATACTGTCGACCGTTTTGGCCATGGCGGCGCCATCACTGCGCGGCTTCTTCGGCTCGCGTAAGACGCATGATACGGCCGCTCAGATTCTCGCATTGACCCTGTTCGCTCGCTCCCAGGCCATCAGCGAGGGGATTATCTACAGGCTCAACTTCGATACGCGGGAATGCACCTACTGGCTGACCGCGCAACAGTCAGGAGCCTTCGAGCAGCTCGGGACCGAGTTCGGACAGATCTTCACCCTCCCAAACGACATAGTTGTGGAATTGAAAGGAGTTGAAGAGGAAGACGATGAGATGTTCCTTGCATTTACACCACAAGGAACTGTCACTGCCGGGACCATCCGGCTGATCGACCTACGGGGGCTGGCCCTGGAGGTGACGTGCCCGACGGTTACGGAGTCATTCTCCATAGTTGAATGTGAACAGATTAATGGCGTATATATGTCGAAACAAAAAAGTTGAAGGATGCCACTGCTTCGGTGGTTTTACCTTTATTGAGCTCCTTGCTACGATAGTGCTCATGGGCATCATCATGCCCGTGGCGATGCGGAGCATCGGGCTATGTACTCGATTGGGTGGTCAGTCTCGAAGACAGATCGAAGCAGCATCACTTGCATGCACTAAATTGACCGAATTGACCAGTTCGCAGGACTGGCAGACCGGCGAAAAGAGTGGCGACTTCGGCCCCGACTGGCCTGGCTATAGATGGACAGCCGTGGTATCCAACTGGACTGATTCCACAGTTAGTGAGCTGGAACTGGCAGTAGTATGGAAGTCTCAGGGTCAAGAACGTTCGGTGCTCTTGAGCACGTTGGTTTATCCGGAGGATAATTAAGATGCTCGGTGGCTTGGGACAATACAAGGCCTTTACGCTGCTTGAGTTGCTTGTGGCTATGACGCTTATGGTGGTCACTGCCGCGTGTTTGTACACGGCTTTGTACGTCGGTTTCAGAGCGAAGCGCAGTGCCCTGTCAGCCGTCGAGCCCACCTTGCTGGCCATCAATGCTATCGAGCTTATTAAGCAAGATACTTATGGTGTCCTTCCGCCTGGCGGCACCCTGGCCGGAGCCTTTCTCGGCACCGATACTCGGGGCATTAACGGCGTGGATGCTGATAGCCTTGAGTTTTATACGACCCATATATATGCAAACGGAGATAACCTCGTAGGAGGTTTGGGAAAGATCGAGTTGGTTTTGGAGGAAGACACCGATGAGTACGCCGACTATGACCGCAATAGCTACCGGCTCATGCGCAAGGTCACCACAAATCTGCTGTCTCCGAAGGCGGTCGACTCTGATGAGCAGGTTCTCTGTCGCAACGTGATGTCTTTAAATCTTCGATACTTCGATGGAGAAGATGGCTGGCTGGATGAATGGGACTCGACCGCGGACGCAAACAGCCTTCCTCTGGCCATGGAGATCAATATTCAGGTACTACACAACGGTACAAGTAGTGCTGCGGCACCCCAGACACGCCGACTCATCCAGTCTTTCGTGATACCTTGCGGTGGTGTGGTGCAAGCGGAGAGTGAATCGCAGAACGGGGGGACGGGATCAAGCGGAGGGCAGACAGGAAGATGAAAGAGCTTATATGCAGACAATTCGGATGCCTGCACCGGACTGATGGGACGATCCTGATTGTTACAATCTGGGTGGTCCTTGTCTTGGCAGGGCTTGCCCTTGTTTTTGCCCGTTCGATGCGGGTTGCAGCGATTGTCGCAGCCAACCACGTGGCATCTCTTGAGGCCGAGTGCATTGCGGCCGGCGCCGCAGAGTACGCTATGGCAAAGTTGACCACAAGCGCGAAAGAGGAGACCTCAGTCTTGATGGATAGTCAACTTTATGAAGCCATGCAAGTTGGACAAGGTTATTTCTGGATCTTGCGTCCGAACCTGGAAGACGACCGGGAATTCGACTATGGGGTGACGGACGAGGCGGGCAAGATCAATCTCAACTCGGCCTCGGAGGAGATGCTGTTGAGATTGCCGGGCATGACGGCCGAATTGGCCGCGTCTATCATTGACTGGCGGGATGAAGACAGCGAGATCACCCCAGGAGGGGCTGAAGACGAGTACTATCTACTGCTGTCAGAACCTTACAACTGCAAGAATTCGGCGATGGAGACTGTCGGTGAAATCCTTCTGATCAAGGGTGCCTCGGAAGAGCTGCTCTACGGGGAAGATACCAATCTCAACAGTATCCTGGATGACCACGAGAATGATGGCGACCTTAGCGATCCGTCGGACAATCGCAATGGCCGACTGGACACAGGTTTCTACGACTATGTCACCGTCTACAGCGTGGAAGTCAATTTGGACAGTGAGGGTAATCAGCGCATAAACATCAATGACATCGGCAGCCGTGAAGACCTGCGAAACGCCTTGCAGGAGATAGTCGGGGAAGAGCGGGCTTTGGAGATTATGAATCTGGTGCCCACAAATCCGTCATTTGCCAACGTCCTGGCTTTCTACTTTGCGATGGGTCTGAAGCCCGAGGAGTTCGCGCAAATCGTTGACCGCCTCACCACGAGCGATGAAGAGAGCTTCCCCGGTCTGGTAAACGTTAATACTGCGCCCAAAGCAGTTCTTCTTTGCCTGCCCGGGCTGGAAGAGAGCGATGTTGAAGCCCTCCTGTCTCGTCGCAACTCCGACGAAGGACTCGATACTATTGCGTGGGTGGCGGAGGTTCTGGAGCGGGAGAAAGCGGTTGCCGTAGGAAGCTACATCACGACCCGTTCATTTCAATACTCAACTGATATCATCAGCATCGCGGGCAACGGGCGGGCATACAAGCGTTACAAAGCTGTCTTTGACATGCGCCAGGAAAAGCCGCAAGTTATCTTCTGGAAGTCGATGACACACTTTGGTTGGCCCTTAAACAAACAAATTGTTGCTGCCCTGAGAAAAGGGCAGCCCCTTACAAACACCATTTTAGGTATGAATTGATTGGAAGAGGATAATGCTTGGTACTCAGACCATATTGGGGCTTGCTATCGATGAATTCGGGATCATTGTAGCTGAAGTACGCATTCGACCGGGCCTTCCGGAGGTTCGACGTGTCGGCCAATGGAGCTTCGAAGAAAAGCTGAATTCGGACAATGCGAAGGATCTCGGACAAAAGTTAAGGCAGTTCCTGCGAACAAATCACTTCTCATCGAAGCAAGCCGTCATCGGGATTCCGACAAAATGGATTGTCGCTAAGGGAATCATCGCGCCGCCAGCGAGCCCCGATGTGTTGGCTGGTATGCTCAACATTCAAGCCGAGCGGGCATTCTCTCTGAACGCAAGTGAGTTGATCTTCGACTATTGCGGTCGCACCAGTGCAACCGAGAAAAGTGAGGTTTTGCTGTTGGCCGCACGACGTCAAATTATCGATCAAATCAGAGAGTTGGCGATGGCCGCTGGTCTCCAGGTCCGGTCTATGACAGTCTCAGCATTGGCGTTTGGTAAAATTCTATCTGAGGCTGGTCCGGAACACCGGTATGGGCTCTACGCCCGACCGTCCTACTGTGAATTCTGGACACAAGCGAATGGCAGCCCACGATCTATTCAGCACGTCACAATCGGTACTTCAGCCAATTGGGCGGAGCTCCTGGTCCCCACAATTCAGCGACTGATCTTGTTGTCATCCGAACAGAATCAATCTCCACCCTATCACATAACAGCATATAATGGTTGCGGCCTGTCGGATAAGATCATTGACCGGCTCAACGAGCAGTTGACATCTCAGATCACAGTCACTGACGGCGGTGCCAGACTGTTGTCCGGAGTGCTCATCTCCCCCGATCATCCAGAAGAGGCGCAATCGATAGCTGCTGTTGCCGTAGCGATGACCGCAGTTGGTACAGACAAACCTCCAGTTGATTTTTTGAATCCGAGAATCGGACTTAAGAAAACATCCAGTCGAAAACCCATCATGGTCTGGGCGAGCATCATCGGCGTGGCTTGTCTCGTGACCTTGGGAGCAGTGTTAGCTGACTGGCAGGCTGACAGGAGGGATATTGCTACCTACGAACAGCAGTTGGAGCTAATGAGCGAGGATATCACGGCGGCCCGGGAGATTGTTGATCGTATCTCGTATGCCAGCAGTTGGACGACCCAGGAACCAGTGTTTCTGAACTGCCTGCGAGAGTTAACACTGGCCTTCCCGGAAGAGCCTGTGATTTGGGCCACAAACTTTCGCTTGAGTGAAAATGCCGGGGCGGCGCTCGTCGGCAAGGCCGTTGACGAAGAGAGTTTCTACGAGGTCCTGGACAAAATCAAACAGCACAAGGCCTTCTCGAATGTTCAGATGATTCACATCCGAGATGCTGGAAGGAATTCCAGAGAGAAAGAGTTCGCCGTTAACTTCGAATTTCGAGGTGTGAAATAGATATGGTATTGTCAAAACGAGAGCGGATTATTCTGATTGTTGCCGTCGTGGCGGTGGTAATGCTTGTCGCAGACAAATTTGTGCTTGAACCGATAAGCACACAACGAGAAGAAGTGAAAGCGCGAAAACTGGAACTCAAGACCGAACTGGATAACGCGCAGGTATTGTTCACCCGACAGCGGATAATGAAACGAAAATGGGAAACGATGTTGTCCGACGGCCTGCGAAACGACACGGAGGCTGAAAGCAGGATTGCCCGGGCGCTTAATGGTTGGTCTGAAGAAGCGAGGTTGGCGCTCAGTTCCGTCAAACCTGAGCGTGTGGCCAGTGACAAGGGGCTCAAAGAGATGACCTTTGTCGTTGCCGGGACCGGGACACTTGACGCGGTGGCGAGATTCCTCTGGCAAATTGAGACAGCTCCACTGCCCATCAAGGTCATGGATATGCAGCTCGGTTCGTCTAACGAATCCGGCCAAAGCATGTCTCTGCAGCTTCGTCTCTCAGCGATTTGCCTGGGTACGGAGCTGGAGCCGTCCGAAAAGAAGCAACGGCAGGAGGAGCAACAGGAGATAAAAGATGAAGAACAACTATAACAGAATGACGGCCTGCATGTTGCCGGCGGTCGCACTTGGATTTATCATCACCATGTGGCCTCAATCCGGCCTAAGTGAGATTGCGATGGAGCCGAAAGATGCTTGGGCAAAATACCAGGTCATCCTCCAGCGTAACATCTTCTCGCGACAGCGCGGCCCCATCCGGCAGAGGCTCGCCGCACCAGCCCGACCGGTCGTCACGCGAAATCCCGAGTCATATCTCCTGCTTAAGGGGATCGTCCATGAGGACGACACGTTCATCGCATTTGTTGAGGATACCCAAGACAATATGGTTCTCTGGCTCCGCGAAGGTGACGACATAGCGAGAGGCACCGTCAAGAATTTTACCCTCGATTCAATCGAGTACCAACTGGAGGATCGCACTATCATCGTCGCGGTAGGACGTGATCTGGAAGGTGGGCAGGGCACCATTTCCATGAACAGGCTGTTAGAACTATCAGCGACATCCTCGCCTTCCAGCGACCCAAACGCTGCCACTGAGGAGCCGACTCTTTCTGGGGATGATGCGGAAATTCTGAAACAACTTATGGATCAACGAAAACGACAGATCGGGCAATAGAGTACCGATGAGACGAATATAAAAAAAGTTTGGATGTGAAGGAGACAATAGCAATGCAAATTCTAAAAGCAATTATCATTGGCGTGATGTTGGCAATTGTCATCGTTTTGATGCCCGGTCACACAATCGCCCAACAGGCGGCCTCCGGAGCACCGCCCGAGACTAAGGCCGAGCCCGTCGAGGTCATTGAGAACGATACAGGCGTCAAGGTCAAACTCAATTTCCAGGATGCTCCGTTGCAGACCGTTCTGGAGTACCTGTCCGAAAAAGCGGGACTTACGGTTGTGTCGGATGAGCCCCTTTACGATGGCCGAATGACAGTCATCAGCCGACAGCCCATTTCCCTGGAGCAGGCGGTCTCCCTGATCAACTCCATACTCAAGGAAAGGAGTTTGACCAGTGTGCTCAATGGCAAGGTCCTCAAAGTCATCACCCTGGAGAGCGCCAAAAAGGAGAGCGTTCCTGTCTTTTCGGGTCGCGACCCGGACGCTATCGTGGCCAGCGATGATGTGGTGACTTATGTAATACCTGTTCGCTACGTTACTGCGCGCGCACTGAGGGAAAACCTGCAGACCCTGATCCCGGAATATGCCAGTCTCGAGGCTAACGAAGATGGCAATGCCCTGATCATAACCGACACCATGGCCAATATCAGGCGCATGATGAAAATCGTGGAGGCGCTGGACACCCACATGGCGACGGTGGCGGAAATCAGGGTTTTCCGTTTGGTCAACGCCGACGCCACGAGCGCGGCAGAAATAATAAACAACATGTTCGAGCAAAACCAGCAAGGCGGCGGTCGCACCGGTCGCGGAGGTCAGCAAGGGGCTGTGAATCCAATGCAGATGATAATGAACCGTATGGGCGGAGGCGGCGGCCCTGGCGGTTTTGGCGGCGGCCCTGGTGGCGGACGTGGCGGTTTTGGCGGTGGCCCTGGCGGCGGACGTGGCGGACGCTAGCCCAGATGGGACGACAGAGCCTCAGAGTCCGACGAAGGATCAGGTGGATATCCTGAGTCAGCTTTCAGTCCGAGGAAAAAAAGAACTTGGGCAATGAAACACAGATAATACGAATATCGAAGAGCTTTCGGATGCTAAGGAGACTATTAAGATGCAAATTCTCAGAATACTTATCATAGGCGTGATGCTGGCTACTACCGGCGTACTAATGCCCCGTCATAGCTTTGCCCAACAGAGCGCCGACTCGCCGTCGGAGGCCGAGGGCACAGATGTCTTCACCGGACGCGGTGACAGAGACGAACGCGATGGCGCACGCGCGGGGTCAGAGGAGAGTAGCCCTGTCCAGGGCGGCGGTGGCGTCAATGTACAGGTGGTGGCTGCTCCTGATGAACGGACCAACTCTGTGGTCGTCAGAGGACCAGCCGAAATTCTGGATCTTGTGGCCCAGGTACTCTCGGCCCTGGACTCCACGACGACCCAGATCGCCGACGTCAGGATCTTTCAACTCAGATATGCCGATGCCATGAATACGGCTGACGTTATCAACCAGCTTTTTGGCGAGGAACAGAGTTCATCGCGATCCAACCAGAGGGGCGGCTTCTTCGGCCCCACGATGTTCCGTGGTCCCGGTGGGGCCAGGCAGCCAGACCAGCAAAATGGCAGCCAGGTCCAAGTTGTGGCGGCGGCAGACAGCCGGACAAACACTGTTGTTGTCACCGGCCCGAAAGAAATCCTGGATGTAGTGGCCGATATGGTTAAGAACCTGGACTCTCAACTTCCCACCATCGCGGATGTGAAGGTTTATCATTTGGAGTACGCCGATGCTCAGGACACAGCAGAGCTCATCAACGAGGTCTTTGGAGAAAGCCGCACATCTTCACGAACAACAGCATCCAGCGGCCAACAGAACCAGGCTATCTCATTCCGCGGAATTGGGGGTCGCGGGGGACAGCAAACTGGCGATAGTACCGGGGGTATTTCGGATGTGGAGGTTATTGCCTCGGCCGACTCACGCACGAACTCCGTGGTTGTCAGTGGTTCGCCCGAAACGCTTGAAATTATCACGGGAATTGTAAAAGATTTGGACGAAAATCCTGAGCAGGAACGGAAAATCTTTGTCTATCCTCTCAAGAACGCCAGTTCAGAGAATCTCATGGAGATTCTGAACAACCTCTTTGCAGAGATGCAGGCCTTGAACCAGCAAACCACCGGCCGGACAGGCCAGCAGTTCCAGGGCACACAGAGAGGGACGACAACCCCACAGCCAGCCCAGTCTGACTCGTCGGGCGGCACTGGCGATCTCTCCGAGGAAACTTATCTTGAGGCTGATACAACAACAAATTCTCTGTTGGTGCTGACCTCGTCGAAGAACTATGAGCTGCTCAAGCCAATCCTTGACGAGCTGGATAAGCCTATCGGCCAGGTCCTGATCAAAGTACTCTTTGCGGAGATCACCCACAGCGATAGCGTGGATCTGGGTACCGAGTTCTCTGCGTGGAACCTGCGAGGTGCCTCCGGCGATAGTAACAACATAGAGGCTTTCACAAGCTTCGGCCAACCTTTGACGGGTCTGCAGGCAGGAGTGCTCGACAGGACGTTGGACGTGACGCTGCATGCCCTGCAGGAGACCGGCAAGTTGAATATTCTGTCGCGGCCCTATATCCTGACCAGCAACAACCAAACGGCGAGGATTACAGTTGGATCACAAGTGCCGTTTGCTACCGGAGAGACCACATCTAATGTGGGGACACAAACCACCACGGAGTACCGGGATATCGGCATCATTTTGGAGGTGACCCCTTCGATCAATCCGGACGGCCTGGTCAATATGACGGTTCGGCCTGAGATATCGTCCACAACAAGTGAAAGCATTTCGATCTCGGAAAATCTTAGCTTGCCCATCTTTACCACCCGTACATCTGAGACGAAAGTTGCCATCCGTGACGGCCAGACCATCGTCATCGGAGGTCTCATGCAAGATGAGACAAGGGATTCCGTCAGTAAGGTTCCCCTGCTGGGTGACATACCTGTCCTGGGCCACCTGTTCAAACGGACGATCAAAGAAAAGGACAAGACAGAATTGCTGATTTTCCTGACTCCGCACGTCGCCCCGGATGCCCTTTCTCTGACACCTATTTCTGAGGCGGAGCGGAACCGCAGTAACCTGCTCAAAGATGAGACGGTAAGTGAAATCTTTAAGAAACACATGGACGCCATGGAGACTAAAAACGCTGATGTGAATGAGCCCTGAGCAGACAGAAAACCCTGGAAGCAGCATTCTAAATAGAGGTTGACTGCGACAGCCGTTCTTGAGCATTAAAAGGCCTCGCTATGGTAGTCGCGTTCTTCAGATTTCAGTGTTTTTTCGTGAAGGGATTTCGCGACATCCGGGCGATTCTTGGAAGATTTCTGGATTGTATAAAAAAGCGACGCTGAACACAGAATCTTATCTCGTTGAGGATTCGTTTCATGATGACTCGGCTGTTCCGGCCCTTTTTTCTCATGGATATGAGCATCTTACTATTTCCTTTAAACTCATTCTGTGTTATATTACAAGAAGACGAGACGATTTGATTACCTTTCGAAGACAAAACAAATTCAAAAGAGGAGTATTATTATGAAACAGGAAAATCGAACTTCACAAAGGTTTATAGTCGCGGCGGCGGCATTTCTGCTATTCTCAATTTTCGCTACCGCAATCCAGGCAAACGAGGATAAGTCCATCGACTGGCAGCGGGCCAAAGAGCTGTTTCGAAAAGATCAGCAGGGCCAAACGCTTACTGAAGAGGAAAGAGCCTATCTGGAGCGTGCTAAGCGACAGCGCCGAGACCGTTCACGAGAAACCCGGCCGCAAGCCAAAGCTGCCAAAGGAACAGAAACTACCGGCCTGATCCCAATTACGGAAATGAAAAAGGAACTATACAAAGGGCAAACCGGCGGCCTGTATGGAGAAGGCAGGAATACTCCACCCGATTCTCACCAGACTGCTTTAAGAAAGGAACTGGCCAAAATACAGCCCCTCGATGCCGAAGGCAAGCCATTGAAAACCGGAAAGATAGTTTTGATATCACTTGGAATGTCAAACACAACGCAGGAGTTCTCCTTTTTTAAGAAACTGGCTGATGCCGATCCCAAAAAGTCACCTGAAGTGGTCATCGTCGATTGTGCCCAGGGCGGGCAAGCGGCCCACGAATGGGCCTATCCGGATGAACGCCGTAACAAGGAAAGACCGTCCCCTTGGATCGTGATGGACCAGCGAATCAAGCAGGCCAAGGTGGCACATGCTCAGGTTCAGGTCGTGTGGCTAAAGCAGGCTCAAATGGGTCCGGCCATACTGGGTGAATTTCCCAAGCACGCACAGTCGCTCGAGGATGATACGGCTGATATTCTGCGCAAGCTCAAAACACGATTTCCCAATTTGAGGATTGCATATCTGTCGAGCCGGATCTACGCCGGTTATGCCACAGGGCCGCTTAATCCGGAGCCGTATGCTTATGAGTCAGCCTTTTCTGTCAGATGGTTGATGGAAGCCCAAATCAACGGCAAAAAAGATTTGAACTATGACCCTACACAAGGTCAGGTTAAATCACCGTTACTTTTGTGGGGTCCATATCTTTGGGCCGATGGAATTAAAGACCGAAAGAGCGATGGTTTGGTATGGAAGCGTGAAGACTTAGCCGGCGACGGTACCCATCCGAGTATGACAGGCCGCCAGAAAGTGGCTGAGATGCTTCTTAATTTCTTCAAGTCCGACCCGAATGCGATGACATGGTTTCTGAAAAAAGCAGAGTAAAAAAGAAATAAACTTTGCCGCGCCCGATGACTGTATCATGACCATGGCCGGAGACCTGCCATCTCGCATTTACAAGGTCTGCCAACAAGCCCAAACAGGTCTCTCCAGGAGCCTCAGGCATCTGTCAGCCAAAGGAAAATCGAAACATAGCTTTTCAACCTATGAATGACTCCGTTGTGAGCGAAATAGCCTTTGGAATTCAGCTATTATTAGATATAATGGTGTTGGAGAATAGTTCCGGGTGAGTTCTCTTCTGTGCTTTCACGTAAGGTAACGAAGGCTCATTTGGTAAATATCGGATGGTGTAAAGAATGAGAATGTTTTTTTCCTTGATTCGAGTTACATGCCAACATCTTGAGTTCCGAACGGACAAAGGGCCGCTATCAAGTGCTTGTCGTTCTTTAGTTTTTTTCTTTCTCCTTCTTTTCAGCCCCTCGATATCTTTGGCTGAAATGGTCCCGTTTGTAATTCCGGCACAACAAAATCCTCATTCTCTTATAGCACTGTATGGGGAACCTATTGATACTGACAATACTCACAATCGAATCCGCGTAGTGGATGACCATTTTGTGCGGGATGATGAAAGAGTCAAAATATGGGGCGTGAATCTTTCGTTTGCCGGGAATTTTCCAGGTCAAGCAGACGCACCTATTGTTGCCGAGCGGTTGGCGGCAGCAGGGATTAATGCTGTTCGTTGCCATCACATGGATACGTCGCGCTATCCCCGTGGGCTCTGGCATCCACAAAATGGTCAAACCATATACCCTGAAGCAATAGACCGGCTTGATTATTTCATTAACGAATTGGCAAAGCAGGGCATTTGTATCAACCTGAACCTGCACGTCGGCCGGCAACATAGCCTATACTTAGGTTTGCCTGATCCTGGTACGAAATTCGACAAGATTGTTGGTATTTTCACACCGGAATTGATTGATGCCCAAAAAGACTTTGCCGGGGAGATGTTGTCGCACGTGAATACATATCGCGATATGCAATATGCTGACGATCCGGCCATTGCCTTTGTGGAGATAACAAATGAGGATAGTCTTTTTATGTGGAACGCCATGGATACTCTGCGAAACCTGCCGGACTATTATTCAGGTGTATTACAAAAACAGTACAATGATTGGCTCAGAAATGAATATGGTACCTCCGATGAGTTAAGGATAGTGTGGGGCAGGAATATTGAGCCATTGGGTGAGAATGTACTGACGAGCTTTGAGGAGCACTTTGGGAATCCACGTATTAGCCCTGATAGAAAATGGTACATGGAACAACACGCCGGCTGCAAGGCATCGTTTTATCTTTCAGAGTATGAATCAAGGGTGGCTGCTCGGTTTGTCATAGACAAGACCGATGATTTTAACTGGCATCTCCAGGTCAAACAAAGGAGCCTTAAGTTTATTGATGGTCAATATTACACCTTGATCTTTGAAGCCGCCGGTGAACAACCTCGTTCCATATCGTGTGATGTAATGCAGAACCATAGTCCCTGGAAAAACCTGGGGCTGAATCGCGAGGTTGAATTGACCACTGAATGGCAGACCTTTCGTTTCGGTTTCCGCGCCAATGCGGATGACGAAAATGGCCGGGTGACTTTTCGCTTCGGAGGCCGAGACACGACATCTTTCTACCTGGCCAACGTGCAATTGCGCACAGGCGGCCAAATAGGCCTCATGGAAAACGAATACATTGAAAGGGGCACAGTGCAGTTATTCGCCGACGAAGAAGTTGAAGAACGGATTATTGACCGATTACGATTTCTGGCGGAGACTGAAAAAGCCTACTTCGAAGACATGCGTAGCTTCATAAAGAATGACCTTGGTTGCCAGGCATTAGTGACTGGCACAGTAGTTTTTGGGCCTCTGGGACTATACGCACAAAGCGATATGGACTTTATCGACAGTCACGCCTATTGGCAACATCCAAAGTTTCCGAATGAACCATGGGATCCCGAAGATTGGTATGTTGAGCAAAAACCCATGACAGATTATATAGAGGAAGCCACCTTGTTCCGCCTGGCGGGCTGCCGGCTGGGCAAGAGTTATGATTATCCCGGCAAACCCTTTACGGTTAGCGAATACAATCATCCGGCTCCTTTAACCACTCAGGCATCGTGCGTTCCGATGATCGCATCATTCGCCGCTGCTCAGGATTGGGACGGGGTGTGGCTCTATTCTTATACCCACAATTCAGATGATTGGGACAAAGGCTACTTTAACAGGTATTTTGATATTGTTAATAATCCAGCTAAATGGGGATATATTCCTGCAGGGGCAGCCATTTTTCGATATCAAGGGATGCGGCCGGTCGGGAATACATATTCTTTCATTGGCTTGACAGATGCTGATGACCCTCTGCCTCGTTTAGCAAGGCTGTATCTCAGGTACGATAGAGATATGTTTGGTGTTCTTGCAGGTAACGCAAATATTGGTCGGGAGGAGCTGCTTCAAAGAAGAATAGCTAACACCTTATATCAAACAGGCGCTCTTTACTTACCAGGTGACTTGAGCCCTACAACATTGGATTGGAGAATCGGGGATGACGGCAGGGGGATTTACTCTGCAACTGCGGATTCAATGTGGATTTACGTTGGCCATAAAGAAAAGTTCGCCCTTGCAAGTGACAACAAGATCCAAGTTAGTGAGCCGCAATATGTTTCCCTGACCATAACGTCCCTGGATCATAATCGCATAACACTGCCGCTGCCTGAAAGACAGGGGATTCTCATCACAGCCTGTGGCCGCTGCGAAAATACCGGGATGAAATTCTCTCGGGATCGCACAACCGTTGGCGCCAACTGGGGAGGTGCCCCTGTTCAAATCGAGGCAGTTTCTGCCACAATAAGACTTCCCCTTGAGGGATTAGAGTGCTATGCTCTGGCCCCGGACGGAACAATTAAAGACGACGTGCCAATAAGGAATGAGGACGATCAAACGGTTATTGAAATATCCCCGGCGTATAAAACGATGTGGTATCTGTTAGTCACTTCTGGGAGTATGAATGGAGACGGCAATGTCACCTCTGTGGGTTTCTGAATGCTGCCTGTATATTGTTAATCGGACTCAATAGACTTTCCTCTCAATGAGATTGTTGTTGCCGTGTAGCTGCCTCGGCCAAAACAGCTTTGGCGGTGTCATGAAGCATACCATACAGCCTGTTTTATGAATCACTCTTGAAGTCGGCCGAGAATATATCTCAAAGAAGTTCTATGGAAAATCCTGAGTTGATCTGACCTTCTATTAGTTTACTGAAGTTTGTCTCTTACTGTATAAAAAAAAGAGGCACATACCGAATAAACCGGTATGTGCCCCGAAATGAAACAAATCTGTGATTGAGCTTATGCTTTTGGGGCTACTCCGTAGGTCGTTTGAGACAAATGTCGTCAAAGTACATCTTACCTGAACCACCAACCCGTAAATTAGCCTTATCGCCGAAGCCGATAGTTATCTTATCGACATTAGTCAGATTGACGCCCAGATCTGAGAATTTTTGCAGATCGATAGTCCATTCGGTCCAGATGCCTATCTGAGCTGCTGCGGGGTCATCATGGTAAACTGTTCCCGTAACGCCGTTGGCATTGGAAATTGACACGTACATCGGCTCGGCAGAATTGGCTGGATCGCCATAGAACCACAACGATAGAATCGCAACGCCTTCCTCGGTCCAGTTGCGTGCAGAGGCCAGAGTCAAAGAGGCCTCCGAGTACTTGAAATTGTTGTCGAAGAAATAGGGCATCGACTGACTGCCGCCGTGAACGGTTGTAGTTTCAACGTGATGCTCGCCAAGAGTGAAATTGGGTTCGGCATAACCTACCTCGGAACCGTTTGTCGCTACGCCCCATCCATCTGTCCACGTGTCAAATATCCTGTCAGGTTCGAAGTCGTTGTAGTTCTCAAAGTCCTCTATCTTAAGGAAGTCGGCAACCGTAAAGGTCCAAACAGAGCCTCTGCTGATTGTCCCATCGGTGTTATTTTCATCGATGCGCCAGTAATAAGGCCCGCCGCCCCATTCGACACCTTCTGGCGGTGTATAGCTGGCGGCACTTTGCCGGCCTCGATATACGCCGGTAGTGTCGGATGCGTCGCCATCGGAAACGGCGTTTCGGTCGGTACCGAAGTAAACATCGTGCCCGGATGCCTTATCTCCCGGTGACCAGCTAAGGGGTAATACATCTCTGATGTAAGGCGTCGAGCCATTGGCAGGGCTCGGGTTCCAGGCGAGTGTAACATCACCTCTCATAGCCAGCCTGATCTCTTCGGCCGTCAGCGCCTTGTCGTATATACGCAGGTCGTCGATTTCGCCCATGACCGGGACTCTGCCGGGTAAGGGGCTATTGAAACTGGTTGCTTCAGAATTGGCACAAATGAAGCCAAAACGGGTGTTGCCACTGCCATAGGTTGGGCCTCCCATGGTCGAAGGTTCGGGTTTACCATCGATGTAAATAATCATCGTACCGTTGTCGAAGACTCCTGTTACATGGTGCCACAGCCCGTCGTCAACGCGTGCGATGCTGCCGTAGTCGACCTGTCCGGCGCTTGTCATAACGTCCCAGCCCACCTGGCCGGGGCCGCCGCCGTCACCGTTAATCTCCAGGCGATAGTACTCATTGCGGTCAAATGAGATAATATACTGATTGTCCGGGCTGTCGGTGCGAATCCAGGTGCAGACACTAACTTCCTTAAGATCCGAACTTTTGTAACGCAGATTCTGAATCGCCACGTAGCCACCATCGGGTTTCAGGGCGGCATCTCCAAGCAAGCCTGGAACTGCCCAATTCGCATCGAAGAGTGTCCCGTGATTGACGTGACCGGACCAATCGAGGGCAGTGGTGCCATAACATTCGTCAAACGTCCACCAGCCTACAAGATTAGGATCGGTAATGGTTATCTCCGGTATGGTTGTGAAACTCCAGACATCGCCTTTATGTAAAGCGGTCCCATCATGCTCATCGATCCGCCAGAAGTATTGCGTGTCATTTGCGAGCGTACCCGGGGTATAGTTTGAAGCCGCCGCAGGGCCTTTGTATGTGTCGCCCGTGCCTGCGTCCACATCTGCAAAATTATCGCCAAAGTACACATGGTGCAGTTTTGCATCCATACCTGCCGTCCAGCTTAGGCTGATGTTATGGTCCACAAACCTGGCACCATCAGCCGGGGTGGGGTCATAGGCCTTCCTGGGAGGAATTATGAAGCTCCAGATATTACCTTTCCACGGACTTTCGGGTTCGGCATTGTTGACCTCATCGATTCGCCAGTAGTAAGTTCCTGGCACAAGACCATCCGGATAAGGGAATCCCGGGAAACCGGCGACAAAAAACGTAGCTGTCTGATTTGCTCGGAAAGTATCGCCGAGGCCTTCGTTCACTTCGTCGAAATTGTTGCCCAGATACACATCGTGCGAGACCGCAAAATCTCCCGGTGACCAGAATAAGTTCACCCATGTTGCAAAATGCATGGAGCCATCCTTTGGAGTGGGTGCCGATGCAAATGGATACGCCTCAGTCCTCATGGCAGCCAGAATTTCATCGGCGTTAAGCTTGCGATTGTAGAGTTTGACTTCGTCGATACTACCTCCGAAACCATTTATGCGATTATCGCTGGCGCCGTCGTTACCAATGTCGGCCACTGTACCGATCGTGGTAAGGCCGGTGTAAACTCCGGTTGCCACCTCTTCACCATCGACATAGACAACATACCTTCCCGCGTCCCATGTTGCCGCGATGTGGTACCAGGTTTCGGTCTCCAAAGTCAGGATGTTTATGTTTGTATTGTGATTGTCGCCAAGGCCGATATCGAGCATGTTATTGCCGTCATTCAAGTAAATTTGTATCCGGCTGCCCCAGCGTGGCATTGTCGTATGCCCAAAGAGGAACCTGTCATGCAATGGCGGGGGTTGGATAAGATTTGCCCATAGCGCGATGGTTCCAGTAGCTGCCGACATACCAGCAGCTGGAAATTCAACGTAAGATGTTGCCAATCCGCCATACAGCAGAGCTCCGCCGCTCTTTCCATCGAAAGGTCTCCATTGAAGCTGCTCTCCTGCCAGTGTCCCGTCGTTGTCCCCCCCGGCAAAGTCTGTCGCCGTCGTGCCTGATGTTTCGTCGAATTTCCAGTATCCGACGAGGCCCGTATCGCCATGTGCAATAGAAGAGCCTATGCTCAGCACTAGGACAAAAGAAGATAATAAAAACAATTTTTTACACATTAAGAATCCTCCTTCATAAATGAGAGTTAAAATATGCCAGGTAACAATTGTTACCTTTAATATATGCTTAGTTGCCCATGGTTGTACGACTTTATGTTTCCTCCTTCGTTTGACAATCCGGTATGATTTACTAATTTAAAAGTGAAAATCCTAAGTAAATCACAGAAACTTCACCTGCCAGAAGGTTTAAAAACTAAAAAATCCACCTATTTTATTTGTACCAAATTACCTATCTTCCCGTCAAGGAAAATTTCCTAAAATACTTAGGTGATTTTCGCAAGCTACCGGCAATTCATAATTGATATTATTTGTAACACTATAATATTACAACACTTATAATATTTCAGGATATTGCTTTTGACACTAAATGCTGGAAGAAACATTAAAATTTACCATTCATTAAAGGAACTTTATTGCGAGAGCTAAATGTCGTAATCGCCTGAAAATCGGCTGTCCATAGTGTATTATGTAGGCCGTCAGTATCATTCGGCAGTCGTTTCCTTGAGTTCGTCAATAAGCTGATTCACTGCTTCTTTCAGAGATATATTGGCTTTTGTATATGCAGAAAAACCCTGGGCATCGGCATAATCTTCTCCCTCAATTTTTCCTTCAATAACACCCTGCCAAATGGTTTCTTGACTGTCTCTTCTTATGAGCTTTACGTTATTTAACACAGTCGTAGCCTCATATTGGCTTGTAACACCAGATGTAGCTAATGCCCCGATCAAGCCGAACTGCGCTCCAATCTGTGCTGCAACACTTTTTTCCTTATACCCCTCAAACGTCTTTATCCCCCCTTGCAGTATATAGTCTGTATCTGATCTTGCCTTTTCCTTCAGCGTTACCGAATGGAACAACCCGGATCGGTTTAGGTGCTTAACGATCATTTCTGTTATCCCTGGGGCAACGCATTTGTTCTTGTACTCTTGATCATCATTGAACCACCATCCCTTGCCTCCTCTATGGGTTATCCTTCGCTCTTTATAAAAAGACTTATACCAGGCCTGTTTCACGGGGATATTTTCTCGGACATCTTCAAAAGCTTCGACGCCGAGCGTATTGCTCGTAAATGGGCTGTTCACTGCCTTGGGAATATCATCCAGTGAATATGTGATTGGTTGCGAACAGCCCGGCAGGACCAGTAGCCCTGTAAGAATCAATAGAATGACTTTCGCGGTATTCATGGTGAGATTACTCCTTTCTTTTTTTTGCACAACTGTTCATTATGTGCTTTTCGGTATGGTTCGGCTGATGGAACCCCAAGCCGGCTTTGACCATAGCACCAAAATCATATTGAAAGATCAGCGGTCATGGACCTTCGCCGCCTTTGGATTCATAAACGGCGTAAACTCCACGCAGAAAAAGTCGTTTGAAAATAGTATGTAATTTCGCTTCAAAAACCACAAAATTAATCCTCCCGCACCTTACTGTATTTATAAACTGATTGTACATCTTCAGTCCCAAAGCGCCGCAGTAATTCAGCCCACCCGCGGGCCTCTATCAAAACCTTTCATTAGCAAGCAAAACTCATCGAAAAATGTAACCACTATGGGGCAGGCGTACAACTTAATTCCCCGCGTTTGCACACCGTATCCGGCTTCTATTCAATTCTGTAGCTCTCTGGGATAGTGTCAATAATTTCGTCCAACACGTGCTGAACATCCTTTGAGGTGTCCACGACAAACACTTCTTTTTTTGGAAACGCTGCCTTCGCCAGAGGCACTTGCAACTTTTGGTCATTTGTCAATAAACCATCCGCTCGCGAGAGATACAAGACGGGTTCTATGTCGTAGAAGTTATTTGATATATCCTTTTTTACGCAAGAACCGGGTAGATTTTTTATGAACATCAAATCAAGACTATATGCAAAATAAAGTCGAGACAACTGCCAAGTAAACCAGTTGTTATCTGCATGACGTCCAATCTGTTCCGAAAAGAGGCTGCTTATAACATTTTTCATTTCTTTATCTGTACTGTGGATCCAATTTTCAAACCGAGCTGTTCTGTCTTGCACTTTACGAAGCTCCTTCGCTAATTTATCTGGTTTATCTCGTTTGCAAAGGTTGTCGTACAATACTCCTGCGATTTCCAATAAGCCCTTGATCATAGGTTCAAATTTCTTACGGCAATATTCCGCTTCCTGTTTAATAAAATCATCTTCAGTGTTAAGAGTGTCATTTCTAATCAATTTTGCGGTACTTTCGTCAACGACAGACTTAGCAGGGCAAAGAGTCTGATTCTCCTCCCCAAAAAGCTTGAATGACGGGTATCCCATCTTTGCTCCAGCCTTGATTGCCTTGTCAAATCCTCTCAATAACTTTACTGGATTCTTGGACGGTTCTTGGTTCTCGCTTATAAGGCATTCAGCAGCCAAGGCATCTGGCAAAACAACATTGTAGTTCTTGACAAATGCACACAACTTCTCATCACAACCGTAAAGGCTGTGAAATATACTTTTATCAACGACCAACAGTTTCGACATGTTCATCTCCTTCTATTCAACAAAGTTTAACAGGGTCGTTTATGTATTTATGTTATCTTATTCAGTTCTTTTACTTTTGTTTATTTACAGCTTCAGCCTGCTTTTTCTTCTTTGCACCTTGGACCTCTTTCTACTTTTCGGGCGACCTGCTGATCATGAACGAAGCCTAAAAATAGTAAACGGCACTAATATTCCTCTATAATTCTCAATGCGTAGACTTGTGAAACACGGCAACACTGATCAACTGATTCCTCAAGCGATCTGGGCAAATCATATGATTCAAGAACAATATCTTGGCTCAGACCTAGAACATCTCTTGCCAGCCTTTTTGCTTTTTCCTTGCCCTTCATTGAGGTATTGAAAGAGGCCTTGTCGTGACGCCTACCATCTTGATTCCAGGCAACTTGCTTAGATTTTGAGGCAACATGTTTCTTATTTGTTATGTGTATGTGGCGTTGGATCCGTAATGACGGATTGGGTGGATCAATACGGTATCTTAAGGTTCCCTTGCTGTGCCATTCCGATTCTTCCAGATTGGGTAGGTTTAGAATGAATGCTTCGGGTATACCTACAATGACGTAGATGTCATCTCCAAATTCATCTTCAGACACATCAAGAAGATTGTCAATTAGATCGCCTATATCACTCATAGTACCTCGCTAACTATGTATATCTGGTTTCCGTATAACATCGCAGGCCTCTCGGCATAAAGCAAGAAAGCACAAACTACGACGTTGCCGCTTCAGAGGTGTTCTATCCGCAATGTTCAATTATAGATGCTGTCTGCCTGTTGAGTAAGGGAAAAAGGAAAAAAATGAAGATTATTTATTGTGTTAATTCCGGGGTTAATTCCGTGGCCGCAATACTTAATTCCAGCCTATATTTGCGTCCCAAAGCTCCGCAGTAATTCAGCCCACCCGCGGGCCTCTATCAAAACCTTTCATTAGCAAGCACAACTCATCGAAAAATGAACCGTACCTCTGTAATTACCCAAGTTTCATGTAAGCCGGTCAGTCGGCAAGCAAATCCCGGGCCGAACAGGATTGGGTCCGTCCCTATTTAATTCCTGTCCATAGTTTCCCTCGCTGATGGGCACCGATGTCGGGATTGGTTATCCCTGTTGGGACCGGATTGCCCCAGAAATCCCTGCCGCCGTTTTTATATATGTCGGGTTCTATACCAGGATTGGTGCCGGCGCCGATACAGGGTGAATTAGCCTGGAGTTTGTAACCGGCAAGAGAATTCAGTCCACTGCCGCCGCTGTTGACATTGACCAGACAGGGGTCCACATAGATTCCACACGGGTCGTTCGGTGGGCCAATAAATTTTCCGTACCACACGTTATTGCTGAATACGTTGTTGGTGCTTGAGCCCCAGATGAAGGTAACGGCACCATCGACATAGAAGATATTGTTGTAGAACCTTGTGCCATCGGGCCATAGATCGGTGCCGCCGTCGAAAAACCTGACTAACTCAATCGGTTCTCTTTTGGTGCCTACATAAATGGTGTTGTTATATATGCGGGTATTGGTGCAATTTTTACTGAGATTAAAAGTCGGGGAGAAATTGGTGGTACTAAAACCGTCATTCTGACTTATGTTGTAACGTACCACAGTGTTCCGGCAAGCTTCTCCAATTACCAATTGAAAGCCACCTTCGTTATCATGGCTGTAATTGTACTGGAAAAGACTGTTATTGCAGAGATTGTCGGAATTGAAGCCCCAACCCTCGGTTTTGCCCCGGCGGCAATCCGACACTTCATTATACTGAATAACAGTGTTATCACTTTTGTACGGGTGAATACCGTTTCCCTGAGACAAAAGACCTATACCGTCAACCCTGTTATATTCAATCAGACAGCCCTCGGTTCCCAGCGTAGTAATACCTGCTCCTCCGATTTGCTCGACCAAATTGTTGCGAATAACCACGTTGAGATTGGGGTGCCAGTTCTTCGTGCGGTTATAGCGGTTTTGGCTCTGGATACCTCTGCAATTTACATTTTTTACATGGCAATTCTCAACGCGCAGATCGTCGAAAACCGACGGCACAGTATCACCCTCATTTTCCCAGAAAATGCCATAACCGGTTTCACTAAGGGCATTGGTATGCGGTCCATCTATATCGTGGACGTAGAGGTTTCTCAGGTAGATATGTCGAGCCTTTCCGAAGTTCTCTATATGCACCCGCACTCCTGCGAGGTCCGGCACCTGCGGAATTCTATTGGTAATTTCCAGGTTGTTAATCTCCCAGTACTGCACATTGTAGAGAAGCACCGCCTCCATGTCGAGACTGTCTCCGTCGATGCGCGGTTTGGACCCCTCTGCGTAGGCGTCGACAATAATGGGAAAACCCTCGGCACCGCTGCCATGAGCAACCAGACGCCCCGTATATTGTGTCCCCCTCTCAAACAGTATTTTATCACCCGGTGAAAACGTTCTGCTGTTTACCGCCTTGAGGGTTTTCCAGGCCTGGGCGGCAGAGGTTCCACTGTCGGCATCATTACCGTTGACACTGCTGACATAGTAGGTAGTGCCGGAAAATTGCGGCCGGCCGGCGGGTGAGTTCGCCGGCGAAGGTCTCGAGCCAGCCGAAACCTCACCTGTACACATACACGCACACGCCAACAAAACAACTACTGACACACCAATACAAAGACCGAGTTTCAATTGCTTACACATTTTACTTACTCCTTATTTAGAATACTAAGACCGGTCACCCATTGTTTCTATTCTATATTTCATTATCAAACAACAAACCCACAATTCCCGCCAAACAATTTCCTGTCTCGTGAATCGCTTGACGCTGCGTCTCGTGACGCAAGTCACGGCAGCAGGTATCTCGTGTTGATTCCGCTCCCGGATGCATCACGCCTTTAGGGAAGTAAAATGACACAAAAGAAGTGAAAAGGCAAAGGAAAAAAGACAGCGTTTAGCGGGTAGCGTATCTGGGATAGCGTATCTCGTATCTCGCGAAGCGTATCTCGCGTGGATTAGGGGATTGGGGAATATCCAATATCGAACAAGGAATATCGAATGTCGAAGGACTTGTCTATAAATCTCTCCGTGTTCTCCGTGCCCTCTGTGGCAAAATAATTATTTATTAGCGGGTAATCTCATGAATAGGGCGCGTTGAATCGCACCAAACATGCGGGAATACGAAAATGGTGCGAAATTTCACACCCTGACGCGGGGATTTTTCAAGATTTTACTTGATTTTTAAGGTTAAATTTAGTATAATATATAACTAACATGCAATATGGTATGTCGTATATTGTATGTAGTATGTCGGTTTCATATTGCTTAGTTTAATAGTGAATAGTCAATAATCAATCGACAATAATCAATAATCACTTTGGAAAGGGGTATTTCTCATGTCAACTGAAGCACAAATCAAGGCAAACCAGCAAAACTCTCAGAAATCGACTGGGCCGCGGTCGGCTGAGGGCAAGGACATCGTCTCGCAAAATGCGGTCAAACATGGGCTTTTTGGCTCTGAAGCGGTGGTAAAAGGTGAAAATCAGGACGATTTTGACCTTTTTCGTGATGAAATGTTAGCCGAATTGGCCCCTTTCGGGGCCGTGGAATCTATG
>Ga0307378_10001883_pt1 | contig 33175 bp, 22 predicted proteins | sample UN1MG_FD_202238 | JGI IMG/M metagenome (GOLD analysis project Ga0307378, IMG submission 202238) | Soil microbial communities from Risofladan, Vaasa, Finland - UN-1 | ecosystem: Environmental > Terrestrial > Soil > Coastal area > Acid sulfate soil | place: Finland: Risofladan, Vaasa | collected... | reverse complement strand
ATCCCAGTTCGCTTTTTTCATCCTCAAAACACCTCTCCACATGCCAACGAGAAAAGCCCACATGAAGCAACAATTCCAACGGGGTGCCTTCAGGGGCGTTGGAGACAAAGTATTTAACCTCCTTGGGTTCTTCAACATTGCGTGCAACAATCAGCCAATGTGCGCGAGTCGGCAAACCATCACGCTTAAGGTAGAACCTGGCGGCTTTGGCCTCCCAGACCACCGGACCTTTAATTGTGTCTTTGATGTGGAACTTCTCTCACGAAATCTTTCGCAATACAGGGGAGTGAAGCAGCAGTTGTTTTACCCTACGTATCAATGTGTTGTTCAAAGACTTCATCATTATCTGCCTATTAATTGATATTTTGCACACGTATGCTTAATAACTAATAGGGAATATGCGACAATAGCACATTATGCACGTATATATGCTTACGCAATCAATCATCGTTTTCAAACAATAATTGGACTTATTATGTTATTTATGTTTCTCCCGCTGTCATCCGATGTTGAATGTTCGTTTATGATTATGAGACTTAGTATTTTATGTTTTCTTGTCAAAAGGAGTTTAGAAAATCACCAGTCCAAGTAAATTTGCCTTTTTGGAAATTCCTTGAGAATTTCTACTCTATCTGCCTCTTCAGGCACAATCATTACCTAAATGACAGGTATTTCTTACAGGTTGTAAGCAAGCCTCTGTGGTCTTAAACTAGTTTGTCGCCGCCTGTGGCAATGGAGTAAAATACCCCGGGGCCGGACTTGAGTCTCTCCTGCTTTGGGACAATGTCCAGTTTGGAGGCGTTCAGCAGCCACTTCCAACTGAAGCTGCGACCTGTGTAGGCGGCGATGCGTGCGCCGATAGTCGTCAGTGTGCTCTCGGCGATGCGTTGACCCTCGTTGAGCAGGTTACCGCTTCGAATACTCCTGATCAAGTCGATATGCTCCTGCTCTTGTCCGTTGACGTCCTCGCCTTCGTATTTCCATGCGTTTTCACCCGAAATGCTCATTCGACAGTCACTCGTTCCCTTGGTGCCAACAATCTTCTCCTCGTTGCGTGTAGTTCCTGGACCGTGGCCGCTAAAGCTCAGACAACGAGCGCCGTTGGCATACTCGAACTCGGCGAAGATGTGGTCCCAGATGTCACCATTGTACTTTTCCCAGCCTGACTCGCTGCCATTGTTGAACTTCTTACACACTTCCTTTGCCTGCTCACTGTAGTCGCGGCAACCGCGGCCACCCACGGCAGTGAACTTTACCGGTGGACCATTGAAGCACCAGTTCATTACATCGATGTTGTGGATATGCTGCTCGCAGATCTGGTCACCCGATAGCCAGGTGAAGTGGTACCAGTTGTGACACTGCCACTCCAGTTCACTCATACCTTCAACATAGTCCCGGAACCATATGCCACGACCGTGCCAGTAGCACTGGCCACCGACCAGTTCGCCGATGGCGCCGTTATGAATGCGTTTCATAAGCTCTAGGCGGCTAAACTCGTGTCGGCGTTGCGTGCCACAGACGATAGCAAGACCCTTCTCTTTGGCTATCCGGGATGCCTCCATCACTTCCCGACAGCCTGCAGGGTCCGTGGCTACGGGTTTCTCGGTGAATATATGTTTGCCGGCCCTGACAGCGGCCAACATCTGCCTTCCGCGAAATGCAGGAGTTGTTGCCATCAACAGAAGGTCCGCTTCGCACTGGGCCAGTTTTTCGTGGCAATCGAAGCCCCAGAAGAGGTGATCATCGTTGATCTTTACCCGATCTTTGAACTTGTTATCCTGCAGTAGTTTGTCCCTGGTGCTCTTAACTTTGCTCTCGAACAGATCGGCCAGGGCGATTACCTCAACACCCGGATCGGCCTGCAGGCAATGACGCAGAGCACCGTTACCTCGTCCGCCACACCCGAGCAGACCTATCTTGATTGTACCTGATCCCCTCGCATGGGCCATATGCGCTATCGAACCAGCCACCGCTAAGGCACCAGTAGCTGAAGTCGAGTTGTTCCTGGATTTACTTTTATCTTTTTCTGACGATATCATATTAAGAATCTCCTTTGTTCGTTGTTTATGAGCCGTTTAGAAGAGCCAGCAGGCGTATTTTATTACAGTTTGTCTACCGATTACCCGCGTCTTTTCTTCTTTTCAACCTGCGCCAAGCCGGGCAACTGATACTTGCCTGGAATCGCAAACGGATCCAGGGATTTGGAATCACTGAGTTTAAGATCATCGGGCGGTAGCAAGTTCAATGTGCACCTGCTCATGAACCACGACCGCTTAAACTGCTGCCTGGAATAGGCCGATTCTCGACCCATGATTGCACAAAGCGTGCTCTCGGCGACCCGCTGACCTTCGTTGAGGGGATTGCTGTCCCGAATGCTCTTGATCAGGTCGGTATGCTCCTGGACGTACGGATTTGGATTGGGTCCCTCGTAGCGCCATGGTTTCTCGCCCTCGATGATTCCACTGCAGTCACTGAAGCCCTTTGTGCCGACCACGCGTTCGCTGACATTGTTTGTAGTACCCTCGATCTGGCGACACGTGCTGATTGTGCGCACGTCGTTGGGGTAGAAAAACTCAACTCCGAAATGGTCAAAAATGTTTCCATACTGCGGTTCCGTACGGAACTGACGACCTCCAAGGCCGTGCACTTGTTCTGGAAGCGTATTGAATGCCCAGTTGATTACGTCGATATTGTGTACATGCTGCTCGCAAATATGGTCCCCCGAAAGCCACTTGGTAAACAGCCAGTTACGAATTTGCCATTCTACATCGGACCACTTGCCACTCTTGTAATTATCCCAGTTGGTCTTTGCTCGGTCAACCCAGAGCGATCCCATGTTCCAGTAGCATTGGGCCGATACAATATCACCAATGGCACCGTCGTGAATCCGCTTCATCGTCTCAACGTACTTCGGCTCATGGCGGCGCTGCGTTCCTGCTACAACGGCAAGCTTCTTCTCTGCGGCCTTGTTGGATGTCTCAATGATCATCTTGATCCCCGCAGGACAGACTGCCACGGGTTTTTCCATGAAGACGTTTTTCCCGCGTTTGATGGCTTCGGCGAATTGCATTGGGCGAAAGCCCGGTGGAGTCGCCAGGATTACCAGGTTTACATCGTCTAAAGCCATCAGTTCCTTATACGCATCGAGGCCGACGAAGCAACGGTCGTCACGGATCTTGAATTCTTTCTTCAAACCAATTAGTCTATCCTCAAATGCGTCTGCCAGTGCGACAATTTTCACTCCCGGTGAAGACTCGACACAGTTACGCGCCGCGACGGAACCTCGGCCGCCACAACCAATAACACCAACGCGAATTGTGTCACTACCCTTCGCTTCAGCTAAAGGGACAACCGTGCCGGTCAATGCCAGGACTCCGGCTGTTACAGCCGAACTCTTCAAGAGTTCTCGTCGTGTTAAATTCTGTTTTTGTACCATATTTGTCTCTCCAACTCTACGTCTGTGGTGAACCTTGTATTTTTGTTAATACTATACAAATCTCCTGAAACAGCCACGTCTTTCCACTGCCTACTTAGCAGCAAAAAACACGTCGGGATCACTGATTTAAGCTTTTAGCTGGTGCGCCCGAGCTATGAATTTTGAAATTATAACGCAGGCCAAGAAAAAAAACAAGAATAGAAATAAATTTTTCTGGAGCAGTAAAATAGTGTAGAATCATCCTATCAAATGAGAGAATATGTTAAGAACGAAGCCCGAAGAAAACAGTTATGGGAGGCAAAAGATGAGACTTTTACGTACAGGTTTGATAACATTCGCCTTTTGTACAGTCTTGGTACACACTCTTAGCTCAATAGCGAAAACACCAATAGAAGCAACTGCTGTCAAGGAAGTAGACGTTTTATTACGATTGAGTGATTTACCGGGAGGTGTTTGTGTTGTCCTCGGGTGTACGGGCGCTGAATTGCCATTATCCATTTCAAGGTATGGTTCTTTTACAGTGCATAGCCTCTATAACAACAGAACAGATTTGGACAATGCAAGAAAGGCGATTGATAGCCGAGGTGTATACGGACGTGTATCGGCCGATTTTGTACAGCTTTGCCAGCTGCCATATGCCGAAAACCTGGTTAATATTATAATTGTCAACGATTACCAGATGCTCAGGTCAAGGGGTCTTTCGGTCGACGAACTATTTCGGGTACTTTCACCACGAGGAACTGTATTTCTTGGTGATTCTTCTATTTCGTCGGGATCAACATCTAAGTGGGTGGCCGCAGCCAAATCAGAACTTGCCAGGGCAGGTATGCAAGACATACAGCTTATCGAGGAAAATGGGACATGGCTTAAGGCAATAAAACCCTGGCCTTCGGACATAGATGAATGGACACACTTCCTCCATGGTCCCGATGGCAATCCGGTTGCAAATGACAGTGTCGTAGCACCACCGAAGCATTACCAGTGGATATCTGAACCGTTATGGCTGCGCTCCCACGAAAGCGACTCGAGTGTTAAGACCCTGGTGACGGCAGGCGGCAGATTGTTCTATATCGCGGATGAGGCACCGGTTAGCCTTCTCGGCGATAATTCGTTACCTGACAAGTGGTTTCTCACTGCAAGAGATGGCTTCAACGGCGTATTGCTATGGAAGATCCCGATCGAAGATTGGGGTTGGCGTGCATGGAAGCCCTCTTGGTTTACTCCAAGGCCCGGCGATATTCCGCTAAATATCCAAAAGCGGCTTGTTGCAGTGGGAAATAAGGTGTATGTCACACTTGGTTACCGGGCTGCAGTAAGCGAACTCGATGCAAAAACGGGTGAGGTGCTCAATATCTATGACGAGACGGCTCAAACCGCAGAGATATTACACTATGAAGGCTTGCTGATTCTAACCGTTTTGGGTGAAGAGGGCGCCAGGGTAACGGTGGTCGATACGCAGAGAGGTAATAGGTTATGGACCTCTCAAAAAGCTTATGTTGGGACAACTACAGATTACTACCGATTCAGGTCGATGCATGGCAGCGTAACCCCCGCGAAAGTTGATCCAACCTTGAATACGGCAACGGACGGTAAGGTGGTCGCTCTTCTTGATGGTGAGGATGTAGTGTGCCTGGATTTCGAAACTGGACGGGAGAAATGGCGCTCGCCATTCCCACTTGTGGAAGCAGATTATAAGGCTGGTGGCATTAACGCACAACGAACCCTGTGGACTGGCACTTTGATAGTAAGGGATGGTGTGGTCGTGCATGCAAGTCCGAACCAGATGGCGGGATTCTCAACTGATTCCGGCAAAATGCTTTGGACCCAGGCTAAAAAATATCTGGGTCACCTTTGGTACGAGTGGAAGGATGTTTTCGTCATTGACGGTCTTGTTTGGACCTGGAGCGAGGACCTCGGCAAAGGGAAACTCGAAGATAGCAACAAGAGTTGTGTTTGGCCGGTCAGCGTCAACGGATACGATTTGCATACCGGCCGACTTATGAAAAAAGTACCCCTCGGCAATATCTTCAATACACATCATCATCACCGCTGCTACCGTAATAAGGCCACAATTAGATACATCTTAGCCAGCCGCCGCGGGACCGAATATGTCGATCTCAAACAAGGCAAACACACTGTCCAGAATTGGGTACGCGGAACTTGCCACATGGGAATGATGCCTGCAAACGGTCTTCAATACGCTCCACCACATCCTTGTGTCTGTTACATCGACGAGAAGCTTAATGGTTTTAATGCTCTTGCTCCCGCCCTACCCTCGGAAAATCTTCAGACAAACTACGAAACAGCCAGGTTGCTCGAAAAGGGTCCTGCCTTTAAGAATGTGAGCGGCAAGACGGCAGGCGATGAAGACTGGCCTACTTTTAGACATGACACCATGCGTTCAGGAACTACTCAAGCGAAGATATCAGAAACACTCGAATTACTTTGGAACGTAAAGCTCGGCAGAAAAGTCTCTCCGCCCATCATTGTTGGTGAGCGAGTATTTGTAGCACTCATTGATGAGCACCAAGTTGTAGCGCTGAATACAAATAATGGTGAAACACTGTGGAAATTCTTCGCTGGTGCAAGGATCGATTCGGCACCAACTTATTATAAAGGGATGGTTCTATTTGGTTCTGCAGATGGTTGTGTGTATTGTCTCATTGCTTCCGATGGGAAACTCAAATGGCGATTCCGCGCAACACCGCAAGTTCGCTGTATAGGTGCTTTCGACCAGCTCGAATCGGCCTGGCCCGTACACGGCAGCGTTCTCGTTCTGAATGGGACGGTCTACTTTGCGGCAGGAAGATCCTCGCATCTGGACGGCGGCATCTGGTTCTATGGACTCGATGCCTTTAGTGGCCAACTCCGCTACCAAATCAGACTACAAGGGCCGTCCTACGATGTTGATAACATTTCCCAGAATTACCAACTCCCGATGGGAGTGTTGCCGGATATCCTGCTGGGCGAAAATGAGTTGATTTATATGAGAGACCGTGTATTTAATACAAAGCTCGAAGAGCAGAAAAATCCTCCTCGAGAGGCAAGCAGCCGAGTATACGCCAAAGGTGGCTTGATCGACAACTCATACTTCAAACGCACCCCCTGGTCTTTTGGCTCCGATAGTACCTATGCACGTCTAATTGTGCACGATGAACGGGCCGTGTACTTCGTCAGGATGTTTGACACCCTGCGCGGGCTTGATCCAAAAGTCTATTTCACTCCAGGTAAGGAAGGATACCTCCTCTTTGCCATGGACAAAAAAAGTGGTAAGCAAACTTGGTCTGAACATATTCCCGTGCGTGTAAAGACGATGGTCTCAGCGGGTAAGTGTCTGTTCACTGCAGGACCGCCGGACGTTATTGATCCAAAAGATCCACTCGGCGTATTTGAAGGAAGAAAAGGAGGACTACTCAATGTTTTCGATTCCTTCTCCGGTGAAAAGCTTGCCGAATACAAGCTCGATTCGCCTCCTGTCTTCAACGGAGCAGCAGTTGCAAATGGGAAATTATGCATTTCAATGGAAAATGGGAGCTTGTCATCTTTTGGGAGCAATTGAGGAGCAAAAAAAGAACCGGACTTCAATTTGTGCCGCACGATATTGACTTCCTGTTAAACCACGAAATAGAACAACAGTTATAAGTCCATCGCATTCTATTGAGTTATTTTGTCAATTTCTGCGTTTTCTTAATAACAAATGACTTCTTATTCTATATTATCTGATTTAGGGACTGGATGATTCTTTATTGGATTTTATTATCGGTAGTTCTTGTATTGGATGCTTATATCCTCTCAATGTCAGACATACAGAAGTGGCACACGCATCAGAAAGTTTGATGGAGTCATCGGTAACTTTGGTCGATATGTAATCGTAATAATGCCCGTTTTGAGATTTCTTATCGGAGGCAAAAAGTGAAAGGCAGAAAAGGTCTTACATTAATAGAGTTAATGGTTGTCATCATTATCGTTGGTATTCTCGCTGCAGTATTAGTTCCAATAATGCAAGGCCGCATCGATAAGGCCAAGTGGTCGGAAGGAAAAGCAATTATGGGTAATATAGCCAGAGCATTACGTGCCCACATCGGTGAGAAAGGAAGTAATTTCACAGCAGTTCCGACTTTAGCCCAACTTGGTTTTATATCCGGTGATATGAAATGTACTTATTTCTCAGGAGGCGAGTCTGGGGCAGGGGATTTTTCTTGGGTTATAAATGACAATAACCCGATAGATTTTTTGATTACGGCTAAGGCGCCTGCTGGTGTCGGCTCTCCTTCTCAGATTACATTAGACCACACTGGTAGGTTTACGGAAAGTCCGTAAAGGTATTGTAAAAGACGAAAGAAGGCGTAGAAACTCTGCTTTAGGCCAAAAAGTTTCTTGTGTTTCTGCTTTTCTGAGGTAATCTACTGTTGTATTAAAGCTGTGTGTTTAGGCAGGATTGTAGGTCAATCCGGCACGCGGCGATTTTTTTTAGCGAAAAAGGAGACAAGAGTGAAAACGAGAATCTATTTAGTAATGCTGGCATTGGGTTGTTTGATTGTTATGTCAGTTTATGCAGCCCAAAAAAGCTCCGAAGAAGAAGTGGATTCATCACATTCACCCGGTGAAACCGCGATCGAAAAAAAGATTTCGCTAAAGACAGAATTGGATAAGGTCAGCTATGTGTTTGGGACGCAAATAGCTCAGAATTTAAAGACGCAGGGCATTGAGGTAAATATTGAGCCGCTGATGTGGGGGCTGAAAGACGCAATGGAAGGCAAGCAATTGGCGCTAAGTCAGGATGAGATGCGCCAGGTTTTCACAAGTTTCCAACAGCGCATAGTGGCGAAACAAGCCGCCATTAAGGCACAACAGGCTGCCCAGAACCTTGCCGAAGAGAAGGCATTTCTTGAGGCGAATAAGGCCAAGGAGGGTGTGAAGGTGCTTCCGAGCGGCCTGCAAACAAGGTAATTAAGGAGGGTACGGGAAATACCCCCACGGCTGACGACAAAGTGAAGACTCACTACCGAGGCACTTTGATTAACGGCACGGAGTTTGACAGTTCCTATAAGCGTAATAAGCCTGCCGAATTTCCTGTGAATGGAGTAATCAAGGGTTGGGTCGAGGCTCTACAGCTTATGAAAGAAGGCTCCAAATGGCAGTTATATATACCCGCAAATCTTGCTTACGGTGAACAGGGAAGACCGGGCATCCCGCCAAATTCCACGCTTATCTTCGAGATTGAGCTGCTTGAGGTAGTTAAGTAAAAAATAGCTGTCAACTGGATATGAAGATTTAGTGGACGGCTAACAGATTACGTAGCTTCATTCTATTTATAAGTGTAATGGTAAGGCTTGTGAATCATGGACGATGAGTGGAAAGTCTTACCTTGCATAAACTTCGGTTTTTCAATAGACAAAGTGAAGAGTGAGTGAACGAATGTCCGCTTGGCTTTGGGATTTTTGCTCTTCTCTTTGGGCAGATGCCACTTGCCAGATTAGTCAGATCCACAGATGCGTTGATTATTACGCCCGTGGAGCTGACGTAATAACCTGTGTAACGGAGTTTTTGTGATTCTGTAATTAGTGATAAAATTGTCAAGTATACGGGGAGAATGTATAATGCATTATATGAAACTTGTACTCTCTCTTTTACTTCTTGTAAGTGGCTGCTCCACCTTTGGCCCTCCGAAAAGTCCTCAGAAGCCGGTCACAAACACGTATCACGGTGTGGAAGTTGTCGACCAGTATCAATGGCTTGAGGATTGGAGTGATGGGCGTGTACAATCCTGGAGCAAAAATCAGAACGCTTATGCTCGACGTGTGTTAGACAATCTACCTTATGTCGAGGTGCTTCGTGAACGTATTACTGAGATACTCACCGCAGAGTCCGTGAGCTATTACTCGCTTTGCTGGCTCAAGGGAAAACTCTTTGCCATGAAACGGCAGCCGCCGCAGGAGCAGCCGTTTCTGGTAGCTATGCCCTCGGCCGACGAACCAGAGTCCGAGCGAGTCATTATTAATCCAACGGAAATAGATTCCAGTGGTGCGACGTCAATCGATTGGTATGTACCATCTCCTGACGATAGTCTTGTCGCCGTTTCACTTTCGGTTGGTGGCTCCGAGAGTGGAGATGTGCACATCTATGAGACAGAAAATGGCAAAGAAATTGGAGAAGTCATTCCACGCGTCAATGGTGGTACCGCTGGAGGTGATCTTGCCTGGACACCAGATGGATCAGGCTTTTATTACACCCGTTATCCGCGGGAGGGCGAGCGACCAATAGAAGATATGGATTTCTACCAGCAGGTTTGGTTCCACAGAATGGGAACACCAACTGCCAAAGATCGATATGAGATTGGTAAGGACTTTCCCCGGATAGTTGAGATCAATCTGGAATCAGATATGCGTTCCGGCCAGGTCCTTGCGACCGCTCAATATGGTGACAGTGGCCGTTTCGCACACTATGTTCGTATGGTAGAAGGACAATGGAAACAGATAACCAGCTATGATGATCAAATCGTCCAGGCTACATTTGGTGCTGACGACATTTTGTTTTTCATTTCCCGTGCCGATGCACCTCGGGGCAAGATAGTGAAACTATCCTTGGCTGATGGTTCTTTAGGGAAAGCAGAAACCATTATTCCTGAAGGGGATGATACTGTAGTTTCCGATTTCTACGGCCATCCCCCAATAGTGGCTACCCGGGATCGTCTATATGTTACCTATCAACTTGGTGGCCCTTCGGAAATTCGTGTTTTTGACTATGAAGGATCTGCGCAAGATAAACCAAAGATTTTACCGGTATCGAATGTAGGCCAAATCGTCCCATTTAAGGAAGATGACATCCTCTATCAAAACTCTTCATACCTTGATCCATCTGCTTGGTATATTTTTCATCCTGATAAAGGAACAGCCAGTAAGACAAAGCTGATTACCCAGTCTCCTGTGGATTTCTCTGACTGTGAGGTAGTGCGCGAATATGCAACTTCTAAAAATGGGACTCGAATCCCTTTCAACATAATTTATCGTAGAGGTGTAAGGCGGGATGGCTCGAATCCGGTATTACTTACTGGTTATGGTGGGTATGGAATTAGCATACAACCTCGTTATAATACTTTACGCCGTGTTTGGATTGACCAGGGAGGTATTTATGCGCAAGCCAATCTCCGTGGTGGTGGTGAATTTGGTGAGCAGTGGCATAAGGAAGGTATGCTCACCAAAAAACAGAACGTCTTTGATGACTTTGCCGCTGTCATGCAACATATGATAGATGCCGGATATACTAAACCTGAGAAACTCGCGCTAATTGGAGGGAGCAATGGTGGACTGCTAATGGGTGCTATGATTACACAACACCCGGAACTGTGTAGGGCTGTAGTTTCCTTTGTTGGAATCTACGATATGCTCCGGGTGGAACTTGCGCCAAACGGTCAGTTCAATATCCCTGAATTCGGTACCGTAAAGGATCCTGAGCAGTTTCAGGCTCTATACGCATATTCGCCTTACCATAATGTCAAGGACGGTATGGCCTTTCCATCGGTTTTGTTTCTAACCGGTGCCAATGATCCGCGAGTAGATCCCATGCATTCTCGTAAAATGACTGCTTGTTTACAGGAAGCAATTTCGTCAGATCGGCCTGTTCTATTGCGAACTAGTTCAGATACCGGCCATGGCCTGGCATCACCGCTAAGTGAGCAAGTTGAAGAAAGCGTTCATTACCATGCTTTTCTGCTGAATGAGCTTGGACTAAAATATTGCACGCCGAAAACTCATTAGGGCTGATTTTCAGCTTTCACAAATATCTTAAATTAACCGCCGATATATTTGCTTAAGCGGTTTGCAGAAAAGTCCAAACTAATCAACCTTGTTCATAGATATGTCTAAATTCATTAAAGTATTAAAAAAAGTGGACTTGGTTAGTTCTTGACGGTAGTAAGTGATCATATATTATAGAATTATTTTTCGTATTTTTTTCCGATTTTTGAAATGCGCCATTAAGAATAGAGAATAGATTTTCCTTAACATACAAATATATGGAGGAAGCGATATGGACTATACTTGTCAGGATATTGCACAAATGATCGACCACTCTCTTTTACGTCCTGAGTTGACGGAGGAAGATATTCGCAAAGGCTGTGAAATTGCCAGAAAGTATAAGGTAGCGACTGTCTGCTGCTGTCCCTCAGCATTAGGCCTGGTTAGTCAGTTGCTTGTAGGCTCTAATGTCAAGCCAACGACTGTTGTGGGTTTTCCAAATGGGTACAATAAGACAGAGACAAAAGTTTTCGAAGCAGAGCAGGCTATCAGGGACGGTGCTGTCGAATTGGATATGGTTCTTAACATCGGAAAGCTTCGCAGTGGAGATTATGATTACGTTAAAAAGGAAATCGAAGCAATTGTGGAAGTAGCCCATCGTCATAAGGTTCTGGTCAAGGTAATTTTCGAAAATTATTATCTTTCTGATGAGCAGAAAAAGATTGCCTGCAAGCTATCAGAGCAAGCCGGTGCTGACTTTATCAAGACCTCCACAGGATTTGCAGACGGAGGTGCAACATTGGAAGACCTGCGAATTATGCGGGAAAACGTCTCCGATAAGGTGCAGGTAAAAGCCGCCGGTGGTGTACGTGATCTGGAGATGGCTTTAAAGGTCAGAGAAATCGGCTGTACGAGATTCGGGGCAACCAGGACAGAGATTATTATGGAAGAATGTTATAAGAATAAAGGACGAAAGTAGTGGGACATTTTGGATGTGATTGATTTAGATTTAAGGGATCATTCATATGGAAAAAATAAAGGTTGGCATTATCGGTACGGGTTTCACAGGACCTGCACATATTGAGGCGCTAAGGCGTTTGGGAAACATTGAAATAGCTGCCTTGGCGGAGTGTTCTCGGGACCTTGCTGAGTCGAAAGCCAAGGTGCTCGGCATTCCGAAATATTATGATGATTATAAGCAGTTCCTGAAGAGCGAAAAAATCCAATCTGTTCATATCTGTTCGCCCAATTATCTTCATTATGAGATGGCCAGAGACGCACTTCTGGCTGGTAAGAATATTATCTGTGAAAAACCTCTTGCCATTAGCGGGGCCCAAGCCCAGAAGCTTGTCGAGTTGGCTGATAAAAAAGGCCTTGTAAACGCGGTCAATTTCAACATTCGTTATTACCCCCTTATAGGGTAAGCGTGACAGTTAAAAATGGAAACCAGACGGGACTCGCAAAGATCGAACTTGCGGTGGCTGAGCAGAAAATGACAAACTGGGTGTGGTTGCGTACAAACGAAACAAAGCAGGTCGTTTTCGAGGGCCTGACAGCACCTGACGCTGGAGCTTATGAAGCGATTGTCGGTGATCTTAAACGAAGTCTTATCGTCGAGCAGTGAGCGTGGGGAATGTGATTTTAATTGGCGTCGCTATCCGGCACCTGACAAACTGATATATGTAAAATTTACTATCACATATAGTTTATGAGGAGAATATTATGAAATTTGACAAAGACAACTTTGAAAAACGAAATAGTCAAATTCTGGAGAAAGTCAGCGAATCAGCTGTCAGTAAGGCAATATCACGTCGTGAATTTATCTATGGGGCTGGTGCCACTATTGCTGTTCTAAATATTGTTCCAAGTCACGTTCTCGGTGGGCCAAGGCGTGTTTCTCCGAGTGAGACAATACAGATTGGCGGAATTGGAATTGGAGGTGTTGGGCATGGCCAGTTACGGAGTATAAGCCAGCAGGCTAATACCAAGATTGTTGCGCTGTGCGATGTTGATGATGTGTACGCAGCGAAGACTTATAACTATTTTCCAAATGCGAAGAGATACCGTGATTTTCACCAGATGCTGGACGCCGAGGCTGATAAGATTGACGCAGTGTACTGCGGCACACCGGACCATACACATACAGTTGTCAGCTCGGCGGCACTGAAGAAAGGCAAGCACGTTTGCTGTGTCAAGCCATTGACAAGAACCATTGATGAAGTCAGGACTCTTACAAGGATTGCCCGAGAGTCTAAAGTGGCCACGCAAGTAACGGCCTCAGCAAATACTTCGGATGGTGCCTGCCGGTTATGTGAAATGATATGGGATGGGGCTATTGGTGATGTACATGAGGCGCACTGCTGGTCGAATCGGCCATTATGGCCGCAGGGTATGTTGCGTCCTCCCGGCGAAGACAAGGTGCCGGAGACTTTCGATTGGGATTTGTGGATAGGTCCGGCGTCGATGCGGCCATTTAAGGACGAGTGGCCGCCCGAACATCTTGCGCTGAGTCAGATCAGCGCAAGACAGGGCAAAAGCCAGGCTTTAGCAGCTGTATATCATCCCTGGAATTTCCGCGGCTGGTGGGACTTCGGTACAGGGGCCCTTGGTGATATGGGTTGCCATCACTTCAATACGGTATTTAAGGTCCTTAAGCTCCGCTATCCGACTAATATCAGCGCCAACTCAACAATAGTCTTCGATGAGACAGCCCCCCTGGCTTCGATCGTTACTTTTGATTTTCCTGCGCGTGAGGGGATGCCACCTCTGCGGCTTTTCTGGTATGATGGTGGTATGAAACCGCCTCGCCCGTCAGAATTGGAAACGGGCCGAGACCTGCCGGCCAACGGCAACATGTATGTAGGAGATAAGGGCAAGATATTAGACAATAGGATAATTCCGGAATCGAAAATGCAGGACTACAAACTCCCACCTAAAACACTTCAGCGCAGATCAGGAACCTGGGGGGAATGGGTCGAGGCTATTAGAGGCAGCGAGCCGGCAAGCTGCAACTTCGACTGGGCAAGCATTATTACTGAGTCAGTTCTTTTGGGCAACATTGCCATTCGTGCTGGCAAAAAATTAAACTGGGATGCCGAGAGTATGAAATTTACGAATAACAGCGAAGCGGACAAATATATTAAAGAACCATATCGTTCCGGTTGGTCTTTTTAGATCTGGTATCAATTTATGAACAGATAATTATAAAGACCTTACCAATGCACCGCGTATATGAATTGAAATTATAGATTTAAGAAGAAAAGGAGCAGAAAAATGGAATGGACAAGGCGAACTTTTTTGAAGGCGGCGTTTTCTTCAATCGCATTTACTTACACTCGGGCTTACGCCGGGAACAACAATCGCCCGAACATCCTTTTTATAATGTCGGACGACCATACCTCGCAGGCAATTGGTGCATATGGTGGACGGCTGGCGAAGCTTAATCCTACACCAACAATCGACCACTTGGCCCGAGAGGGAATGCTATTCGAAAATGTGTTCTGTACAAACTCTATCTGTACGCCAAGCCGAGCTAATATCATGACCGGCCAGTACTGCCAGACGAACGGAGTGCTCGACCTTAACGGGACCTTGCCACCGGAAAAGCACTATTTGGCTATTGAAATGAAAAAAGCAGGATACACCACTGCGATGATTGGCAAATGGCATTTAAAGCAGGAGCCGGCGCATTTTGATTATTACTGTGTTCTGCCCGGTCAGGGAAAGTATTATGATCCAGAATTTCGGCTGCGTGGCTCTGAGCCCTGGCCAAAAAATACCATCCAACGCAATGGACATTCCTCGGATGTTATCACCGATCTTACCATAGAGTGGTTGGACCGACGTGATAAGTCCAGGCCTTTTTTCTTGATGCATCATTTCAAAGCACCACACGATATGTTTGAGAATGCGAAACGATATGACACATATCTGGAAGACGTAGAGATTCCCGAGCCGGACAATCTCTATGATCAGCCGGCTCCGGGTTTCGGGTCTGTTGGAACCCGGGGAGAAAATGATAATCTAATCCATATTATTGGGTCCTCGGTTTCCAAACGAATGACTCAGCGTAATATGGGCCAACACATGCAAGTGGACCAGAACCTTCCCGATAGGGAATACACACATCAGGCCTATCAGCGGTACCTGAAACGCTATTTGAGATGTGTCAAAGGTGTGGATGATAACCTCAAAAGATTGTTTGATTATCTTAAAAAGAACGATCTTATGGATAATACCGTAATATTGTATACTGGCGACCAGGGTTTCTTTCTCGGTGAGCACGATTATATCGATAAACGCTGGATGTATGATGAAGCAATGCGCATGCCATTTATCGTGCGGTATCCTAAGATGGTCGAGGCCCAAAGCCGAAGTGACTGGCTGATTAACAATACAGACTTTGCGCCGACTATGCTCGATTTGGCAGGAGTTAGGGTTCCTTCCTATATGCAGGGTCGGAGTTTCGCCGGTGCCTTACGTGGACAAGCCAAGCCGACGGATTGGCGTAAAGGAACTTATTATCGTTATTGGATGCACATGGCCCACGGACATAACAACCCGGCTCACTTCGGTATTCGTACTGAACGATACAAGTTGATTTTCTTCTATGGTTGCGATTTCACGAAAGCCGATAAGGGCAGGAAGAACAAACCATACGGCAGTAACCGATACTTCCAAAACACACCGCCCGCTTGGGAATTTTATGATATACAAGAGGACCCTCATGAAATGCATAACCTGTATAATAATTCAAAATATGCAAATGTAATCACGAAGCTCAAAAAAGAGCTCAAGCAACTTCGCGAAGACCTTAAAGAAACCGATGCTAATTATCCGCACATTCAAAAAATAATAGACGCACATTGGGATGATTAGCAGAAATTACAGTGAATTTATCTGTTCATTATTCTCTTGTCCTTTAGTTCGACGAGAGGATAATATAGGAAATTTGTAATCAACTTGATCAACGTTATGTGAGATGAGCATGAATCGGAGTAAGTTACCAGTAATATCTGTTTTTTTGTTTCTAAGTTCGGCTACTTTGACTTTAGCAGGCGAAAACGTGTATGACATCCGGGATTTCGGCGCTAAATCCGATGGCAATTCTCTTTGTACGCAAGATATCCAAAAGGCCATCGATCAATGCGCTGGCAATGGCGGCGGGACAGTCTACTTCCCTGCCGGCACCTGGCTTACCGGAACGGTCTATATCGAGAGTCAGATAACAATATGGCTCGATTCCGGTTGTACACTTCTTGGCAGCAAAGACAAAAGTGATTATGGACGAACTCGCGTGCTTCGGCATGCCGAGGACGAGACATTCAGCTGCTGGGCGATCCTTGCCGGTAAAAACCTTCAGAATATTGCAATTCGAGGACGTGGCACAATTGACGGCCAGGGAGCTAATTTCAAATACAAAAAAGGTCCTCGACCCAAGAATATCTATCTGGAGAACTGCCGTGACGTTCTGATTGAAGATGTTCACTTGCGAGCCGCTGGAAGTTGGATGCAACATTACCGCAATTGTGACCGTCTCACGATACGTGACATTACTGTCTTCAACCACGTTAGCTACAATAACGATGGTCTTAACATTGACAGTTGCCGGGATGTAATAATCACTGGTTGCAGAGTTGATTCTGATGATGATGCCATTGTGCTTAAGAGCCTCTCCCGCAAACCTTGTGAGAACATCACGGTTTCGGATTGCCAAATCAGCAGCCACTGCAATTCCATCAAAATGGGTACAGAGTCTGGTGGGGGTTTTCAAAATATCACCGTAAGTAACTGTACTATTTGCTCCCCTCGCTATTCGGAAGTCATTTATGGTCGGCAAAGAGGCTTGGCCGGTGTTGCTTTGGAAATAGTCGACGGTGGCACTCTCGACCGGGTTGTTATCTCGAATATTACAATCAAAGGCATCAGTGTTCCTATCTTCATGAGATTGGGTAATCGCGCCCGCTCCTATGAACAGGACCAGCCAAAGCCGGGCATAGGCAAGTTCCGTAACGTCGTGATCAATAATATTATAGCCACCGACTGCTCCCCGATAGGCTGTTCAATCACCGGCTTGCCCGGCCATCCAATTGAGAGCGTTACCCTCAGCAACGTCAACTTAAGCTTCGAGGGGGGAGGTACTAAAGATGAAGCTTCTCGCGAAATCCCTGAGAAGCCAGACAGTTATCCTGAAAGCACCATGTTTGGTACCCTCCCTGCTTATGGGTTCTTTTGCCGCCACGTTAAAAATATAAAATTTCAAAATGTTAAACTTGCGACATCGACCCCGGATCATCGACACTCAATAGCATTTGACGACGTCGAACAAGCAGTTGTTGACTCGCTTGATGTTTCATACACTCATAATGCAGCCGGTTTGATTCGCCTGAACGATTCGAGGTATATATGCATTCGAAACTGTCAGCCTCCAGATGGCACGGGGTTGTTTCTTGATATAAGCGGTTCCCGAACCAAGAATATCCTGCTATCAGCAAATGACCTCACCGACGTGAAAGACATCATCCATAAAGCTGCTGAAGTGCCGGAGTCAGCGGTTGTAATGAAGGTAAATTGTCTCTCGCATTAACGCTATTATAGCTGGTTCCGTAGGAAGCCATAAACTGGATAACAATTTACTTGACGGAATGATATAAATATGGATAGATTTATTTCACACTTATGAACATTTAAATGGAATATTCTTAATTTAGAAAGGGGACGTTTATGATTTTGAAATCCGTGACAAAAGCAATGTTAATAAACCTTCTTTTCACTGTCTGTGGTTGTAGTAGCGTTCTTTCAGATGGACCTTATCAAGCTACAGGTATTAAAATAGGCGAGGTGACGGACAATAGTGCTATTGTATGGACGCGTTTGACAAGCTGTCCGGAACGGGTCGGCTCTGAAGCACCTATGCCGGAAATTCTTTATCGCAATCCCAAGACAGATGAGCTTACCAGTAAAAGAGGTGGGCGCCCTGATTTAGCACCTGTCGTTAATTTCCCAAAGGATTCTACAATCAACACCATTGAAGGGGCCGCACCGGGGACGCCGGGAAAGGTCAGGGTTCTATACAAAACGGATGGGGCTTCTAACTGGAAAGAAACAAATTGGAAGGCAGTCGATCCAAAGCGGGATTACACTCACCAGTTCAAATTGACTAATCTTAAACCTGATACTAAATATCAGGTGCGTGTAGAAGCTAAAGCAAGTGCAGGACAAAACAAGGGTCAGGTCATAGATGGCGGTTTCCGAACAGCACCGCGTCCCGAACAAACTGAACGGGTTGTCTTTACAGTATCAACGGGTCAGGCCTATCCCGACCAGGATACTCCAGGGGGCGGATTCAAGATATATCCTGCCATGCTAAAGATTGATCCCAGCTTCTTTGTTCATACAGGCGATATAGTTTATTACGACAAGCTGGCCAAGACTTTACCTTTAGCCCGCTGGCATTGGGCCAGAATGTACAGCCTGCCAACAAACGTCGAGTTTCATCGCCAGGTAGCCAGCTATTTTATCAAGGACGACCATGACACCTGGATGAACGATTGCTGGCCCGACAAGGAAACCAAATTCATGGGGGATTTCACATTCGAGCAGGGTAAGGCGGTATTCCTGGAGCAGGTACCTATGGGACAGCGGACCTGGCGAACCTTTCGATGGGGTAAGGACTTGCAAATATGGCTGGTCGAAGGACGTGATTTCCGCAGTCCCAATACAATGCCTGATGGCCCTGATAAAACAATCTGGGGTAAAGAGCAGAAAGCATGGTTTAAGAAGACTGTCCAGGAATCAGATGCCGCATTTCGTATTTTGATCAGCCCAACACCTCTTGTAGGGCCTGACCGAACAAATAAACATGACAACCATTCAAATGTGGATTTTGCACACGAAGGCAATGAGTTAAGAGAGTTTATTTCAAAACAGAAAAATATGTATATTATTTGTGGAGACCGTCACTGGCAATATATATCAGTGGATGCAAAAACGGGTGTGCGGGAATACTCCTGTGGTCCGGCCAGCAATGAACATTCCGGCGGCTGGAGTAATGACCAGAGACTTCCTGAACATCAATACCTGAATGTTATTGGCGGTTTTCTCGCCGGCACAATAGAGCGTTTAGACGGAAAATCCACATTGACTTTTCGACACTACAGTGTTGATAGTGACGTTCTTAACGAAGACATTTTGGTGGCTCAATAGAATAGTGCCGCTTTAACTATACAATTAAAGATAGTTATCGGCTCTGTCTGTCTTAGCAGAACGCTACTTGAAAACAATAAAACAGAATTGGTTTAGGCTATACTAACCCGGCCAGACTATTATTTGGCCCCATGCTTGAGCAGAAGCTCAACAATCTCCGAGTTATTCATTCATTCGGCTAAATGGAGCGGCGTCTGATCTGCTCAGTGCCCCAATCAGCCGCAGCTTGGTGCAGGGGATACGTTTGTTTTTATCTCTCCGGTTCAGCTTTTTCTTCTTCTACCGGATTTGGTACCCATGGCAAGATGATTCGTGTTGCCCGCTCCCCACCGTGATAGAGTGTTTGGTTCGCGATTAACAAGGTGGCATCAGCGTTCTGGTCGGCGGCGGTATTATGGTTGCGGTCATAATTAGGGAAGTCAGAGCTGGTAACATCCAGGCGAATGCGGTGCCTTGGCAAGAATGCGTTTGACGTAGGGTTCATGCGGATGGTGTACTGAATGATTTCGCCCGATTTAAGTAACTTGGGTCTGTCGAGTCCCTCGCGATATCGTGCGCGCACCATACCCATGGAGACGTCTCGTGCCATGCCATCCGGAGTAACATCTATTAGTCGGACGAACCAGTCGGTATCACGGGCAGAAGTGGCCGCAAATAACTCCACAACCGGATTGCCTGTTACTTCGATCCGTTCCATCAGTGGTTCGGTCTGATAAACGAGGATGTCCCTCCGATTGGCCAATGGGCTCTGGTCCGCGGGAATTGTGAACATTGCTGAGCCATACAGTGATGGCACAGGTTCCTTAGGATCATAATCGTATTCGTCTGTGCCCGACTGTTCCGGCTTCTGCTCGACTATATGTCCGTCACCGCCTGGGGTGTTCGCATTGCCGTCGCTCGTGAGAAACAGGATCTTGTCTTTCGTCCTCTGCAGCGGCCAATACTGTTCATTTCGCCATTGATTGTCTCCCATGACAAATATCTTCACCGGAGGATCCTCGTCAACACCATTAGGCTTCCCTTTGAGCCAGTAGTCGAACCAACGAATTTGCAGGGCAATGAGGTCCAAAGTGGCACCAGGGCCAAAGTCGATCTTGTCGTAGCTGCGTTGGCCGCGGCCGGTATGACTCCAGGGACCAATAATAATGAGCGAGTTGTTACGGGCCACATCTGTCTTCGCATCCTTGACTAAGGTGCGCCAGAGCAACATGTCACCGTTGCAGTGGTCGTACCAGCCGACGACGTCAAGATTGGGAACGCTAATTTCCTTACAGCCCTCGTGCAGTTGCCAAGGGTCCGTATGTGGATTTCTTAACCAATAATGCACGGCTTCGGTTTCGTTCTCAAAAGCATCTTGTGGTAGTTCGAGCCACGGTAGAAAATAGAGCCACTTCTCAGACTGGCCAGCCACCCAAAATTTCTGAGCTTCCGCCCGAGTACGGGTCCCCGGTCGGTTTGCCCGACGTCGCATGTCAGGAGTCATGTTAGTCACCCACCAGTTCAGTCGACGGCCCGGTCGAATAGTGCCAGGCCCCTCCACATCGGTATATCGAGCCGGAATGCTGTGCGCAGACATCGCCACCAATGACGGGGGTCGCAGTGGGGCAAGACGCCATTGCAGGAAGGCATTATACGAGCCGCCGAATGTGCCTACCTTGCCGTTTGCCCCGGGCAGCCTGGCTGCCCACTCAATCGTGTCATATCCGTCCTCTGCATCGTGGGTCTCGAACCGCAGGAACGACTCCCACTTTCCCTCGGAGTCATACCGGCCCCGGACGTCTTGGCAGACAATGATGTAACCCGCCTCCACGTACCGCACGAACTTACGACCTTTGCCATACGGAGTTCGCATTACCAGCACAGGATAAGGCCCACCGCGGTCCGGCCGATGGATATCTGCCCGCAGAATAGTCCCATCTCGCATCCTCACAGGTACATTCCGCTCGATTACTACTTCTAGCTCTTTGACTTCCGAACCGATGAGAATACCGCAGGATAACGTTAAGACTATTATCTCGACAATAAGGTATATTAGATATTTCCCTTTCATATCAGATACTCCCTGATGTTTAACAGTAGCCGCTCGACGGCATGATCGTTGTACAAGCTTTGTCGATAAGCATTATACCAACAGATATGAATTCCTGCAATTGGTACAAAACTTTACTTACAATTATCGTACACCTAAATATAAATAGAACATTTTCAGGTGACGGAAACTCTTTGCGTACAGGAATCACAGAAGTATAATGTGTTTTATTAGTATTTTTTAGCTATTGACAATGTTTTATAACAAAATGAGTTGTCTTATTAAGGAGGCTTGCAATGAGACAGGTATCGGCTTTTTCATTCAATCGAATCGTAAATATCGTTGTAATTTTTGTCTTTGGTTTTTGTTTTACAACTTCACTCGCGCAATCCAAGGAGAGTAAAATTGCCTTGCGTGCCGGGTCTGCAAGGATTGATATCACGCCGAAACAGCCGGTTAAGATGTCCGGCTATGGTGGCCGGACGGCCTTATCTGAAGGTGTTCATGATCCTCTATCTGCTCGCGTGGTTGCATTTGAAAATAATGGTAAGAGATTAATTCTGGTTTCGAGTGATCTGATAGGTTTTTACGATGGAACGGCCGAGCATATTCGTAAAGTCATTCTGAGCGAATTCAAACTCGAACCTTCTGAGCTTTTTTTGAGTGCCATACATACGCACGGGGGACCGGCCCTCACAATAGACAAAGAAAACGGACATCCGAACAATCTCGAATATACCCAGAGCCTCGAAGGCAAGCTGGTAGAAGTGATACGTAAAGCACTTAATAACATCGGCCCTGTCAATGTTGGTGCAGGTGTCGGATACTCTCCGGTGGGTTCTAATCGACGCGAGCTGATATTCAACAGTTCAGGAAATAGCTCAATAAGGCTTGGACGCAATCCCTACGGGCCAACCGACAAGGAGGTTTTGGTGATGAAAGTTGCCAAACATGATGGGGCGGTCGTCGCAACGCTATTTGATTATGCGACTCATGCTACCTGCCTGGGAGGTAAGAATCTCACCATCAGCGGCGACGTTCTGGGGCTGGCCGAGCAGTTCGTGGAGAAGATTTTGGGCGAGGACGTGATCGCCGGTGCATTTGCCGGGGCCTCCGGCAATATCGATCCCTGGTTTAGAGTGCTTCCCGCATTCAATAACGAGCTGGGCTGGGTCCCCGAACCTGTACTGCTGGGAACGTTGTTGGGTGAAGAAGTCGTGCATGTTTTCCGTGATATTGAAAGAGACACCGACACCGGAGAGATTCGAACGGCTTTTGTAACGCTCGAACTTCCGGGGAAGCTGCGAAACGAGCTTGATATAGCAAAAGATTGCCCCCCCACTTCACTGAATATCAGTGCCGCACGAGTCGGTAACATCGCGTTTGTGGGTCTGGGCGCAGAAGTGTTGACGGAAATTGGAATCTCCATTAAAGCAGCTTCGCCGTATAAATTTACTTTTGTGATCACGCACTGCAACGGAGCTGCGGGGTATCTTCCGCCAGAACATCTATACATCGAAGGAGGATACGAAATCAAAAGCAGTCCCTTTGCGCCACAGGCGGCTGATATAGTCGTGAAACAAGCCCTCAAAATGCTCCACGAACTATAGCGGCCTATCTTAAAAGAGACTCATCGAACCATTGGATAGCGGGGTGTACATAGCGGTGTTCTACCTGGCTAAGGCCCGGCGCATCTCCGTCGGCAAGCTCGGACGGTTTGTGTTCCGGCAAGGAATTTATTTTTATGTGGGAAGCGCCCAGCGGAATCTCTCGGCCCGGCTCGAACGCCACAGCAAGAGCCGGAAACCTCTGCGATGGCACATCGATTACCTATCCACAAAAGCAGAGATGCTCGGAGCGATGACTATCGCCGGACCGCGCCGGCACGAGTGCGAACTGGCAAAAAAGCTCTCCGGGATGTTTGAGTTAGCCGTACCCGATTTCGGCGTCTCCGACTGCCGGTGCGGGGGGCATCTGTTTTTCACGCCGGAACTTTGCTGAGGTCTCAACTAAATGGCGAATCTGTCCCATACAAAGCGATTTTGTTGGCGCCGTCCACGATTGTAATCCTGGCATCCGGCTGCTCGGCAAGCCAGCCGTCCACGACCGCTTGCGGATCATGCGTGGGATACAGATGAGCCGCCTCAACCACATCGTCGGGTATTTCCGAATACATCCAGATTCGCCGCAACCGCCGGATCATTTGGGCGAATTTATAAGGCTTATGACTGTAAAGTTTGTACTCATTCTCAATGGATTTGAGGACCTCATCAATCGGGAGTGTCAGACGGTCGTAGAAGTTTTCCATTGTCTTTTCCTCCCCGATACCGTTCGAACATGCCGCCAAGAACAAAACCTCGCCGTTATCTGTAACGGCGTTCTTTGTCAGCTCGAGCGCCCTTTGGGCGATGTAGAGGTCGATATCGTTCGGCAGTCCGCCCGGCGAGACGATAAGCCGCCCGTGAGGTGTCACCATATGGGTATTCTTCTGATCGACCATGGCAAACGCATCGCCCGTCATCCGTTCGACAGGCCCGAACTGCGCCCAACGTATTTGCCGGGAAGTTGTAATCGTTGTCAACGTATAAACGGGTCGATTCTTCACGATGAGCTGCATCCCTTCAAGCTGATCCTCCGCAAGCGGATTGCCTCTCCTGCTTTCGTCTCGATGCCACGGGTGGAGGCCGAATGTAGACTTCTCATTGAGGGCCAGACTGTGATTTTGCTCGGCCGTCTCGAAGGCGCATATGCCGGGGACAAAATTCTTTATGGGATTGGAATAGCCGGCGAAATAGTGAACCTTGACGTCCGAGAGCACGAGAAAAATCTCCGCATCATCCGTCAGTGCGTTATACAAAACTCGCGTACCTCGCGACGTGCTGCCCGCATCCACGAACCGATCGTGCTGGCAATCATGGGCATGAATCTTGAAATCGGTAATCCCTGCTTTCTCGGCGGTCTCCTCTATTCGTTCAGTGATTTTTTGATTTTCCGGAGTGTCGGGATCATGCGTCCCCGTACAGATCAGGAACTGCACGAACGAGCTGCCTTGCAATGCACCGAACAACGGACCGAAGATGTCCTCAAAGGGATTGTCACGCGTGCCGTCGTCCAGCAATATGCATAGACGTCTACCAGCAATCTCATTCTGAAAATGTTCGACGTTATCGCCCGTCACTGCCTTCCGCATGAGGGTGACATTGTCTGTGTTTCCTTCGTCCTGCCAGGGGCGTATGATTTGCCCCAGATTAGCTTCAGGCATTTCCAGAGACGTGATCCCTTTGCCGTAATGAAGATCAACTTTCATAAAAGCGATTTACCCTTATACAGCTTCAATTCTTATTTGGTTTGGTTACAGGCCTTTTTCAGGATTTTACGCAGCTCGCTGTCCATGAGCTTGATCGGATTGCCCTTCATACTGCTCGATTTTTGCGTTTTCGCAATAACTGTTGGAAAATCCCGCTCGGTCAATCCGAACTCATTCAGTGACTGCACTTTCAGTGCAGTACAAAGGTCCTGCACCCAGGCGATACCATCAGCTGCTTTTGTTGTGGTTTTGCCTGTCAGCAGTTGAGCGGTTTCATCGTAATGCGATATAACCGTTGGATCGGTTCCCCGGCTCTGCAGTGCCTGCACATTAGCCTCCATTACAAACGGCAAAAGCCGGGCGCATATGGCCCCGTGTCCAGCGGATAGCATACCTCCCAAAGGACCGGCGAAACCGTGGACCGCACCCAACTTTGCATTGGCCAGGCCCAATCCGCTAAAGAGACTTGCCAGGGCCATATCCTCCCTCGCGATCGCATCGTTCCCGTCTTCGTAAGCTCGACGTAGAGATCGTCCTGCGCGTTTAAGTCCCTCTCGGCAAATGCCATCTGTCAGCGGATTTGCTTTATTGGAAACGTAAACTTCTATGAGTTGTGTAAGCGCATCCAAACCTGTGCTGGCGGTTACAGATGGCGGCATCGAATGGGTCAATTCAGGATCAACGATAGCTAGGCGAGGCAGCATAAAAGGACTACGCATACTTACTTTAACCTTATGTTCAGGTACGCTGAGTACTGCATTGCGTGTAACCTCGGCGCCGGTTCCGGCAGTTGTTGGAATTGCGATGTGAGGCGCGGAACTCCGGGTAAGCGGATTACCGGCACCAATCACCTCAAGATAATCTTCCAACTCGCCGCTGTTAGTCAGCATTGCAGCAACAACTTTGCCCGTGTCGACAACACTTCCGCCGCCGATGCTGACAACGAAATCACTTTTAGCCCGACGTGCTAATTCTACTACTGCCTTTGCTGCATTAGTAGTCGGTTCCTCAACCACATTGAATGTAATATATTCAAGACCTTGTTTTTCAAACCGGTTAAGGAGTGGTTTAACTCGTTCGATGGTACTACCTGTGACAACACAAGCACGTTTTCCCATCTCGTCTGATAAGGATGCAACTTCCTGAATGGAACCAGGGCCAAAAATAATACGACTGGCTGTCGCAAATTCAAATTTCATAATGTCTCTCACTTACCGCTGAATGTATCAACTAATCCCAGCCTGCTTCATCGGGGAATACATTCGTGTATTTCAGACTTGTGCGTGGTTCGGCCATCATGTCGGCCACCGTATCTCGCCATTTTTGATAATGTGTCGTCTCCTTGTGCCTGCCCGGATCGTCCGAAGTGCGATAGACTTCGACAAGCACAAAGCGTGTCGAATCATCCTGCTGCTGGATAACATCAAATCGTGCAATACCTGGTTCCTGGACGCTGTTACGAGCATTTTCGAGCGTGGCCGTCCGGAACGCCTCGACCTGATCGGGTTTAACATAAACGAAAACATGAACTATAAGCATAATACTCTCCTTACATGTTTCATTGTTAAAGGGCTACTGTACTAAAAGACATCTTTGCGCCGTCGCAATTCAGCAAAGACTTCCACGGCCTGCGATCGAGGCATTTTAAGGGCAGTCTTAAGTTCTATAGTATCAGCTCGTAAAAAAGGATTGGTTATCCTTTCCTGCAATACGGTTGAAGGAACTGTTTGCCTGCCCTGCCTCTGTGCCTGTTTAACTTCGCTAAAGCGCTGTTTGACAGCCTGATTATCAGGCTCAATACTCAACGCAAATTCGTAGTTTTCCAATGTATAATCGTGTCCGCAATAAATGAGTGTTTGGTCGGGCAAAGAGGCTAATTTGAGCAGCGATTCCCACATTGATTTTGCATCGCATTCCGACAACCTGCCGCAGCCTCCAATAAACAATGTGTCCCCCGTCCAGAGAATACCGTTTTTGTTATCTTTTGATGGGTGAATATAATAGCAAACAGCCGTGCGAGTATGACCGGGCGTGGCAATAACCTGTATCTTGGCGTTACCAATCGCCAGGATATGTCCATCCTCAACAACCCTGTCAATGCCGGGTATTCTTTGTTTATCGCCTCCGATGACCATGCAACCGGTATTCTGTTTCAGTTTAACAATCCCGGCGATGTGGTCGTAGTGGTGATGTGTGACAAAAACCGTCTTAAGATTCAGTCTGCGTTTTGTAATGATTGTCAGTAAAGATGAACTCTCACTGGGATCGACCACAAATGCTTGACTCTGATCGTAAAGATATAGATAAACAAAGTTATCGCCAAGTGCGGGAATAGTGATTACTGAATCCATAATCTTCCAATAATTGCAAAGTATTTACCGAAGCTCTTCCAAATATCGATTTCGTAGAACAGTTTTGGTATGCAATCCGGAGGTGCGATTCTAAGCACATATTTACTTTTGTCTAAATCAACGCAGTATGAATCGTTATAGTGGCCGTTTCCGATGGAACTGATAGTATAGCCATGGAAACCGGCTTTCTGGAGTATTTGGTCTATCTTGAGATTAAGTAACATCATTCAATATTTTTAGTACCAATGCCACTTGAGTTGAATCAGTTTAAATACCTACATATTTTTGATTCACCTTGTTATGAAGCAATCCACATTCACAGGCCTTTTATGTCATAGGCAAATTATGTTGTGACTTCATAAACAATCTACCATTAAGTGGGCTTGCTGTCAAAGAATCGTATGAGAGTTCCTTAGTTTACGCTTTGTGACCAATGTCTTGTACTTGAAAAAAGCTATTGATTGGAATTCGATTGCGAGGTATAATTTTCGATTTATTATAATAAGTGAAGGAGAATGCTTATGAGAAAAAGAAACCCTGTATCCGCAATTTTTGCTTGTCTCTTTGTGATGTCATTAATCTGTTCGGTGGTTAAAGCTCAACAGATACAGCAAGAGGCAAATAAAATTTTGGACGCCACAGGCGTTAAAGGCGGTTTCATCGTCCACATCGGCTGTAAAAATGGTCTTTTAACTGCTGCACTGCATACAAATGACAGCTACATCGTACACGGCCTGGATGGAGATGTGAAGAACATCGAAAAGGCCCGCGAACATATTAGTTCGCTCAATCTTTACGGTAAGGTGTCTGTCGATCAACTGAAAGGTAACCAACTTCCGTATATCGACAACCTTGTCAACCTCGTCGTATCGGAAGACCCTGGTATGATTCCAACGGATGAGATCCTGCGGGTATTGGCTCCTAATGGGGTGGCCTACATTAAAAAGGCCGGCAAGTGGGCAAAAACGGTCAAGGCGCGCCCAAAAGAAATAGACGAATGGACTCATTATCTGCATGACGCCAGCGGCAATGCCGTAGCTCATGATTCGGTCGTCGGTCCGCCCCGCCGCATGCAGTGGGTGGGCAGCCCGCGCTGGGCGAGAAGCCACGAACACTCGGCGAGTCTCAATGCACTCGTCTCGGCGAACGGGCGAATCTTCTACATTATGGATGAAGGCCCCAGGGATTCTATCCAGCTTCCGCCCAGATGGTTTTTGACCGCACGAGATGCCTTTAACGGGACGATTCTGTGGAAGCGTAATATCCCGAAGTGGTACAACCATCTCTTTCCGCTCAAAAGCGGCCCGGCGAGACTGACGCGGCGGCTTATTGCGATTGGCGATGAAGTCTATACGACTCTCGGCATAGACGCCCCACTGAGTGCCATCGATGCCGCAACAGGCGAGACGATTCGCACGTATGCCGGCACAAAAACTGTCGAAGAGCTTGTTTTCGCGGATGGTGTGTTATTATTGGTCGTCAATCCCGATCGCGAGCCGGTGGACTATAAGCAGGAAAACGCGAACTGCTGGACGGAGCGCGACCGCGCCAGTAAGCGATGGGGCTGGGATGAAACGGTCGATGAGTTAGTGGCTATCAACACCAAAACAAGCGAGGTGCTCTGGAGATTCAAGAGCAAGATAGTGCCAATGTCGCTGGCGGCCGATAGGCATCGCGTAGTTTACCACGATGGGGAAGCAGTCGTATGCCTCGAACATGGCACTGGCAAGAAGCTATGGCGAACACCTGTCGAGCGTAGTTCGCTTATTCCAACCGGTTGGTCGCCATCGATGATGGTTTATAAGGACGTAGTCTTATTTTCCGGGCAGAAACGCGCGCTGGTAACCCTATCAGCCAAAGACGGCCGGGAGCTGTGGACGTCAAAGCTGCATCCCTCCGGGCACCTCTGTCCGGAGGATATCTTTGTTATCGATGGCCTGGTCTGGTCGGGTGACATCGCGAGCGCGAGACCGCGGTCTACAGGTATGTTCACCGGCCGGGATCCGTTCACGGGCGATATCAAGCGTGAGTTTTCGCCCGATGTCGAACCCTTCGCCGTAATGCACCAGCGGTGCTATCCAAGCAAGGCGACGGAGAAATACATCATCCCATCATGGACTGGTACCGAGTTTATTAATCCCCGGACGAAGGAGTGGGAGATCCACCACTGGGTCCGCGGCGGCTGCTTCTACGGTGTGATGCCGTGCAACGGTCTACTGTACGCGACACCAAATGCCTGTGCATGCTACTATCAGTCAAAACTGAACGGTTTCAACGCACTGGCACCGGCCGCCAAGAAGAAACGATCCACCCCATCGGATGCCGATCGCCTGCAACGCGGACCTGCTTACAATGAAATGCTCGATACGAAATACGAAGTGCGAGACACAGATGATTGGCCCATGTACCGTCACGATTCTGCAAGGAGCGGGCGTGTTAGAACGAAGGTCCCTTCAACACTGAAACGCGCTTGGCAAATTGAGCTTGGCGGGCGCATTACACAGCCTGTAGCGGCAGATGGGAGGCTGTTTGTGGCATCCGTGGATACGCATACGGTGCATACCCTGGACGCAGCTTCCGGCAAGAAGTTGTGGTCCTACACAGCCGGCGGACGCGTGGACTCGCCTCCCACGGTTTACAAGGGTCGTGTACTATTCGGCTCTGCTGACGGCTGGGTTTACTGCTTACGTGCTTCGGACGGGGTTCTTGCCTGGCGGTTCCGGGCGGCCCCACATGATCTGCGGCTAATGTCTTACGAACAGCTGGAATCTGTTTGGCCTGTCTCGGGCAGCGTGTTAATACAGAATGAAGTCGCCTTCACCCTTGCGGGCAGGTCGGTGTTTCTGGACGGCGGAATGCGTCTCCTGCGTCTGGATCCGCTAACTGGAAAGAAGCTTTCTGAAACTATTATGGATGACTGTGATCCGAGAACGGGAGAGAACTTGCAGACGAGAATTCAGAAAAAAAAGATGCCGATTGCTCTGCCGGACATCCTCTCCAGCGATGGTAAGTTTGTGTATATGAAATCCCAGCGTTTCAACTTGCAGGGACGCCGTACGGTTATCGATCCCGAGGACATGACCGATCAAGAAGGCGAAGGGACCCATCTGTTCTGCCCCACAGGATTTTTGGATGACTCTTGGTTCCATCGGTCCTATTGGATTTACGGCAAAAATGCTGGCGAAGGATGGGCCGAGTGGCCTATTGCTGCGACGCTTGTTCCAAGCGGCCGGATTCTCGCGTTTGATGATACTCACGTATATGGCTATGGTCGGCACCCACAGTACTTATGCAACTCATCTGTACTGGAATACCGACTCTTTGCAGCCGACAAAAAGCTTGATCTTGACCGGATTGAATTGGTACGCAAGACAAAGATTCCCCAGAACACGGTTAACTGGAAGAACCGAGCCAAGCTTTCGGAGCCGGAACTCAGTGCAGTCTATCGCAAATGGATTATTGATAAACCTCAGTTGATTGCCAAGGCTATGGTCCTTGCAGATCAAACGCTGTTTGTCGCCGGCCCACCGGACGTCATAGATGAGGAAAATAATTGGGGCCGTACTCTTGAGCCGGCAGTACAAACTAAACTTCAAGAACAAAGTGCTGCTCTTGAAGGCCAACAGGGAGCTCTACTATGGGCGCTGTTGGCCTCAGATGGGCAGAAACTGAGCGAGTACAAACTCGAAAGTGTGCCTGTGTGGGACGGTATGGCCGCAGCCAACGGGCGACTGTATCTTTCAACGAAAGATGGTTGTGTATCGTGTCTGACAGGTAAGTAAGTACACTTTGTAATGTAGAAAAGTGCAATAATGAATTCTATTAAGACACGACGGCAGTTTTTAAAAGCAAGTTTGGCCGTGGGGACAGTGGCTCTCGACCACTGGGCAAATGGGAGTGTGCTCGCAGAACAGCAGTCTTTAAGCCGAACGCAACGCTCCAAAATGACAGGCTATAAATTCAAGAGAAACGTGCTGTTCATTGTCGTTGATGATTTGAATCATTCTCTCGGATGCTATGGTGATTCCATAGTCAAAAGCCCAGGTATAGACCGATTGGCTGCTCGTGGTGTTCGTTTTGAACGCGCCTACTGTCAATTTCCCATTTCTAATCCGAGCCGTACATCATTTCTCACCGGGCTCAGGCCCGATTCGACCGGTGTTTTGGACAACATTACTGCTTTCCGGTCTAAGCTGCCGGATGTCGTAACTCTACCACAGTTGTTCCGCGAGCAAGGATACTTCACTGCCCGTCTGGGAAAAGTGTTTCACTCACGCACGAACACGGATGATCCTAAAGCGTGGGACACAACATACGATCCGAAAGCAACAGAGCTGGGTGGTAAAGGTAAAGGAAGAAACCTTACAGGAGGGCGGGTTAAATGGTGTCGATGGCTTGCGGCAGAAGGAGACGATGAGGATCAACCTGATGGTCAAATTGCGGCAGAAGCCATCCGCTTGCTGGAACAGCACAACGATAAACCATTTTTTCTTGCAGTTGGTTTTCACAAGCCTCATGACCCATTTATTGCGCCAAAACGTTACTTCGACATTTATCCGCTTGAGCGTCTGAAACCACCCAAAGACCCAACTGATCGCTCCGATGAGCTTTCCCAGGTGATAGCAAGTGGCTGGAAGGCCGAATTCGACCTTTTCACGGATCAGGAGCGACGCGAATTCATGCGTGCCTACTATGCCGGAATATCTTTTATGGATGCACAGGTGGGAAAAATCATGGATGCTATGGATCGGTTGGAACTGTGGCACAATACAACCGTTGTTTTCCTTAGCGACCATGGCTACCATCTCGGTGAACACGGCTGGTGGAATAAAAACACCTTATTTGAATTATCAGCCCGCGCACCTTTGATTATTGTGACACCCGAGGCGAAGGGGAAGAATATAACATGCTCACGTATAGTGGAATTCGTGGATATCTACCCCACCCTTGCTGACTTGTGTGGGCTGCCCATGCCCGGGAATCTGGAGGGGATGAGTTGTAAGCCCTTGCTTAATGACCCGAAGCTCTCATGGAAGAAAACGGCATTTACACAGGTACAGCGAGGCAGGACGTCCGGCCATACAGTGCGAACCGAGCGTTGGCGCTATACAGAATGGGACAAAGGCAAACAGGGCAAAGAATTGTATGACCATACAAGTGATCCCGGTGAGTACTACAATCTTGCTAACGAACCACAGCACACCGAGACTATTGCCCGGCTAAGTAAGCTGCTGCGTTAGTTTTATGATTTGATAAACTGCCGACGATTAATTTCTGTCTCCTATATTTATTAATTGTAGCTATTGTTTTCGTAAACCGACCTTATTGGCCCACTGATCCCATTCCCGGCTCATTAGCTGGACACGCTGCGGATAAGTCGCCGTCAGATCATTCATCTCCGTTCGGTCATCAGCTAAGTTATAAAGCCGCCAGGGCTCGTCTTTCAAAGCAACCAATTTCCAGTCACCTATGCGGATTGCCCGACCACCTAAATGTTCAAAAAAAAGCTCATCATACCTCTTGGGTGTCTGCCCATCGAAAATCGGGAACAGGCTTTTGCCGTCCGGAGGTGTTAGTTTATGGCCTTTGTATTCTTCCGGATACTGCGCACCAGCCAATTCCAGGCAGGTAGGCATAATATCCATTACGTGCCCAACATCTTCCGTGATCGAGCCGCTCTTAACCTTAAGGCCTCCAGGCCAGTGAACTATCAGCGGCGTATGACAACCTCCTTCAAAAGACTCCTTTTTCCAGTAGCGGAACGGGGTGTTCGAAGCACTGGCCCATGCCGTTCCAATTCCGGTATAGGTCGTCTCCGAGCCAGGCTCGAAAATCCCTTTATACCGTATCTTGCGACCATCCCGCGTCTGTGCGCTGCGGTCATATCCCGGCTGCTGTGGCACTTCGGGTGAGGCACCATTGTCTGACAAAAAGAATATCACTGTATTGTCGAGTTGACCTGTCTGTTCGAGGGCTTTCATTATACTTCCGACACCCTGGTCAAGGCGGTCGACCATTGCAGCATGTACGGCCATCTTCGCAGCCTGAAAGGTCTTCTGATCTTCCGGGAGGTGTTCCCATTTCTCTCCTCTATCTTGAATCGGGGGCAAT
>Ga0307378_10001880_pt1 | contig 33204 bp, 36 predicted proteins | sample UN1MG_FD_202238 | JGI IMG/M metagenome (GOLD analysis project Ga0307378, IMG submission 202238) | Soil microbial communities from Risofladan, Vaasa, Finland - UN-1 | ecosystem: Environmental > Terrestrial > Soil > Coastal area > Acid sulfate soil | place: Finland: Risofladan, Vaasa | collected... | reverse complement strand
CCCGAAAATCAACACTAATCTTCTTGAGCATCTTTTGACCCACGGCTGTTAAAACCTTCTCCTCCTCCGCTGCCTGACCAGCTTCCTGAGCAATGCTAACAGCGCAGAAGCCAAGTAGTAACAGCAGCGCCAACAACATTTTCAATTGCCTGAATTCATGACAGTTTTTCATAATATTCTCCTTTCTAAGATTTCCCCCTGAAAACAACATCCTTCACAATTTTCACGTTATTAACTTCCACCTTCAACTTCTTGTGTCCATCTTTTACCATCCCTCTCGAATAAAACATTGTTCGGGTTTATTTCCACGATAGTCGCACCCAGTATTGTATCACCTTCTTGCATTGTTTGTGTGCCAATAACAGCAAACTTACGGTCTTCACTATATGTAATACCCTTCACGACCAGGTCATTCGGCGTTTCAATTCTTATCTGCTGCCGGGAACCCAATTCCATAGGATCACGAAGCTTTGCAGAATAAACCGGCGGCATCGGCCAGTTGATCTCAATATTTGCCATGGGTGGGGTCCCGGTATTCGCCTGCCCGGCTGTCCCGGACGTGGTTGCATTTCGACGAGATGTATAGTAGGGTCGAGCAAGCACGATAACCAGGGCGGTTGAAAGAAGGACAAACAATATAATTGACGTTTTCTGCCTTGAGGAACTGACGCCGGCTTTGGAAGCAAAGAGTTTGTCTTTCCGTCGCCGCGATATTTTTGGGGGGATTTGTCTTGTTTTTTGCTCAGGAACTTTGACTTCGACAACTTTTGGCCGCGGCGGCGTTGGTGTTGCAGGAGCCATCGGTTTCGGAGTTACCGGCTGCGGAGCCACCGGTTTAGGAATAACAGAACCGCCGGGCTTTGGTGCCGGACCGCCGGGTTGAGAACGTGAGCCGCCCTTCTTTGGTACCGGCACACCGGAAAAAATCCCCGCGATTTCACTTTGGAGCCCTGTTCTTTTCTTTGCCATTGCTCAGCCTATCTCCTCAGCTAAGATTTTATGTTCAAAGGCGCCTTTGCACTCCGGGGCATAAGTCAAAACAGGTTCATGAGCACTTGGAGCTTCGGCCAATCTAACATCTTTATGGATAACCGTATCAAAAACCAAATCACCGAAGAACTCCCTCATCTGCCGCTGGACTTGCCTGCTCAATTTTGTCCTGCTTTCAACAAAGGTCAGCAGTATACCGAGGATCTCCAGGTTTTTATTATAGCGTTTCTTAACAATGTCTATAGTCTCGAGCAATTGTCTTAAACCTTCGAGGGCATAATAGTGCGTCTGAACCGGTATAATAACATCGTCACTCGCTACAAGGGCATTTAAGGTCAGCAAACTAAGTGAAGGAGAGCAGTCTATAAAACAAATATCGTAAGAACCGTTCACATCGCCAAGTTTATTGCTCAATACATACTCTCTGCCCTCGAGCGATGCCAGCTCGAATTCGATGCCGGAAAGCAAAATATTGCTCGGCAGCAAGGCCAGCCCATCCACGTTACTATTTATCGCCAGCATGGAAGCGGAAGCATTAGGATCGATAAGCAGGTGATATACGGTCCACTCAAGTGTTTCCGGATCCTGGCCCAATCCTATCGTCGCATGGGACTGCGGGTCAAGGTCGATCAATAAGACCCGCTTTCCCGATACGGCATAAGCAGTGGCAAGGTTTACTGCCGTAGTTGTTTTGCCGCAGCCGCCTTTTTGATTCGCTATTGCTACCGTTCTCATTTTTTTATATCTTGAAACCTGCGTTTCCCCCTTTGCACGAGTCTACACCAAACATAATCAACCGTCAACACCTTTAGTTTTAGCGTCTTTTCCGACCAAAACCGCCAGTTTCATATCCACTTTATGGCCTGAATCACTCTCTCCGGACCGGGTAATTGAAAATGTATCAATGAAGATGACCGGCCGGCTCCTCTCCAGAGTATTAAGGAAAATAGCAAACTTATTGAAACTCGAATTGAAGTTGACGCTAATATGCCTTGCGATTATGTGCTTATAATTATCTGTTTTTATGGTTCCTTCGCTGCCTGTAAATATGCTGCTAAAAGAATTAAGTTTTATTTCACTGGATATCCGGCCTATATCGAACGTCAAATTAGCCGCATTTTCCTGCTCGACAACGAAATCTTTGAGTCTATTGCCCGAATTTGAGAGCTCTTCGAGCAGCAGATTTTTGTTTCTCTCCTCCGCAGCCTCTCTCGCGGATTGTGCAAGGCGTTTCGTATCGGCGAGCTTTCTTTCAGTCATGCGCCGGAGTCTTTCCTGTGGCGCCAGCACGAGCAAATAGGACAACAGCAATACTATGAAGCAAACCGCCCAGAAAAAAATTCCTATCTTAAAGTATTTTCTGTAAATCGACTTCATAAAAGACTCACAACGCCCCGGGTTTGAACATAAGATTCATCGTATAGGAAACAGTATTGATGTCTCCGGCGCTGCCGGGTTTCTGCGAGAACTCGATATTTTCGAGTTTCGGCCCGAGCACGGGCGATGATTTTAGACGTTTCGAATAATTTTCAACTTCGCTGCCGTAGTCACGCAGCTCGCTGCCGCTTATATCCAGAACCAACGTTCTCCTGAAAACAGTGACATTCTCCATTTGCTTAGGGTCATTTTCGCTTGCTACTCTTTGTCGTACGCTTGTACTTCCGGCCCTAAGCCCGCCCATGACCATCTTAGCCGGCAGGTATTTGGCTAAAGTCTCAAGGACAGGCGACCATTGGATATAATTGCCAAGGCAGGATGAAACTTCCGATAACTTACTATGTATGGTGTTCTGCTGCTTGAGCAACGATTCTTTGAACTTCACGGCGTCCGCAAATTGATCTATCGTTGCCTGCTCAGTTTTAATTGTCTGCTGCTTTATTCCTATATCAGTGCCGTTCTGCATATACCGGTCCACCATCCCTGCTGCGGCAAGAATCGGAACCGCAATCATCACAACGACCATAGCCGCGCTGCCGAGAGTGGTTTTTGCAGGGATGCCTTGTCCTCTTAGCAAATCTATCGTGTGCATATCATATTGCCCTCATGGCAAGACCGGCAGCCACCGCCATTGCGGGGCCATTCTTACGAAGAATGCTTTTAACAAGGACACCGCGATGATTTCGTCCTACATGGCAGCGCATTTTCTCGAAGGGATTCCACAGCTTGATTTCCATCGGCAGGCTGCCGTCCAGGATTTTCACAAGCTTACCGAACAGGGCAAAGCCGCCGCAGACCAATATCTTCTGGATATCGGATGACCGCCCCTGGGCGCCGTAATAGCGTACAGTCTTCGTGATGTCGTTAATCAGCCTGTTACAGGCCCTCTCGAAGCTTTCCTGAATATTTGCCGTGATTTCCTTCGGATCGCCGGCGAATATTGCCTTTACCGCATCCGGCGTCATATCGTTTTCAGCGGCAATACCCTCTATAATACTATCGCCGGCGTAGCTCAGATTACGGATGAAAGGCCAGCCCCCGTCGCCCTCAACCGCCAAAGTTGTGTTATGACTGCCGATATTTAGAATAGCCGTACCATGGTTCTTCCCGGGCTTCTCAAGCTCATTGAAGCAGTTCAAAAGCGCCAATCCTTCGACGTCCATCAAGGCACAATTCAGGTGTGCCCTGCCGGCCAGCCGGACTATGCCCTTGACCAGCCTGTCGGTTGCAACCACCAAATAGCCCCTGGTTTTGCCGTTACCATCGGGTATAAGGCGATAGTCAACGGCGATCTGGTCCGTATTGAAAGGGCAAACCTGCTTAGCTTCCAGCATAATCGCTCGTTCTGTCTGCTCTTCCGGAATTATGGGAAATTCGAAATTCCGGACGGCGACTTCCGCCCCGCCTACTCCGCATACGGCTAATTTGCTCTTAATCCCGGTCAGACGCATACAGTTATGGATTGCCCTGGCGGTGTTTGTCTCTTTCCGGCCGGGATTGTCAGTGCCTTTTTCCGATATGTCAACAATACCAGCAGCCGTTACCACCCAGTTATTGCTCGCTTTGCGCAACTGGACTATCTTAACGGCGAACGAGCCGATATCTACCCCTATGATCTCATGACGTCTCAAGCCAAACATGTCGCTCCAATCGATTTCATGAATTCTCGGAGTAATATATCAGGCTAACAAGACAAAAGCAACCCAATTTTTCCAATTATTCTTCCCACCAGCGTATGATAGCATAACCAATATCTGTCCCTAAATATTCTGCTAAATCTACATCATAGTGCACACCAAAATAAACTTCTGGATCTGGTGATCCACCCTCAGCAGTATTCAAAATAAAATTCCTGCCGGCAACAGAACCATAAATTGCACCTTTAGCTTTAATAGTAATATCAGCGAACTTTCCGTTATAAACTCCATAAAAATCAGTACCATTCTTTATAATCCAGGCCTGATCATCTCCCGTGCCATACAGATAAAAGTTAATAGGTTTCCAAGTCCTATTATTAATACCGTTGGAGTTCGAACCATTAAGATTGCCATCTAAAAAAACAGTCACAGGAGTCCATGTTTCCTGAATGAATGGCTGGCCTTCGATTCGCAACTCTGCAGCTTGTCCAAGATTTAAATCACCAGTTATTATAAGAGTAATTGGTTGTTTAGGTACTGTATTACTTTCAATGCGAAGAAGCTGGCCTTGTCCTATAGTAATATTATCATAAACGCCGCTCTGGGTTATGGTAAATACACCTTGAGGGTATAGAGGAAATTCTGGATTTCCAACAAAATTAATCGGTTCTCCTGGAGGAAGACCCGCAGGAGGTGTTCTTACGACCCATTCATATGGCTCTCGCATCGCATATCTTGCATTCATACTCGGGCCAGGTGACGTATTAAGCCCTTTTATAACCATATCTGAATCACCACCAACACCAACCAGAACATCGCCGGTTATAACTACATTATTTTTAAGGTCAATTGCATCTTCGGCGATACTATTAGTACCTATTCTTACAAAAAGTGGATTATCCTTGTCATACCCGATAGTAGAATCATATCCATCAATTAAAGTACCCTGACTTAACGTAAGTGTTTCTGAAACGATAATTCCAAAGTGAATATCGTTTACCAAATCGGTTATTGCATAAATAACTCTTTGATCTCTGTCGAAAAATCCTTTTGAAGTTATTAAATAGTTTTCACTATTAGGATGGGGATCTATCCTGTAAATATAGGTTGCATCAGAATTATCCAATGTTCCCGGAATCTCTATTCCTATTGGTATTGGAGGATCAGCTGGAAAGTTCAAATTCATCTGATACAACGCTTTTGCAATTCCGGCATCGGCAGCCTCTCGAGCGGTTATTGAGGAGACGGATATAGCCGAGTTGACACGAGCGCCGAAACCCATTTTCAGCATACCAAAACCCAAAAGCGCAAGGCATAAGCCTATAACAAGGACAAGACCGAGTATGGAACCACGACGATACTTTTTTGATCTGTATTTTTTTAGTTTCATCGTTTGTACCTCGCCCCCTCATCCTTTATCTAACGCCAAAAATCACAGATTTAATAAATTACGCTTTATTGATAAACCTTTATAAAAATTTTTCAATCTCCACTATCATACCAGTCATTATGTAAAATAGCAGTGCCTGTAACGGTCATCTTCAAAGTTTCCAGCTTGTTTGTATTTTCGGGTATAATTTCACTATCTAATATTAAAGACATTTCTACTGAGTACATAAAAACCTTAAACGTCACGGAAGACACATTTTGTGCAATTACAAAAGTTGACGTGGCAGATAAAGTAGGTAAATCCGGAGGATTAGCACCAAAATTCCCTGTTATGGTTCCTCGCTCTAACATAAGCTGTGTACCATTTTTATAGAAACGGGCATAACTGTCCGGTTCCACTATATTCAAATTCCCTGGATCGGAATAATAATAAACATAGAGATAGGTGCTTGGAGTGATATCAGCGTCTGAAGGATCGTATCTTTTAATCGTAGATTGTCGTACAATCCTATCGAAGATTATTTTTGCTTCATAGGCGTTCCGGACGACATCGCTGTTGACGCGATTGAACATCGTTTTGTAGTTCTTGTGGCCGGAAGCGAGAATCCCCGTGATGCCCAAGATAAAAATCACCGCTGCTATAGCGGTGATTATTAACTCTATGAGCGTAAAGCCTCGTCTGAAGTTATGCCTTTGAGGGGCCATCTTTTATCACCAGTTCCTATCTCAACTAATAAATCGCATAACTTGTAACATCTACCCATTGAAGATTCTCTGTTCCTGTGGCTCTGCTCCAGGCCACACGAGCGGTTAACATATACGGGTTATCATCTCTATACGAAAGCGTCACAAAATATATCTTGCCATCGATCTCTGCCTGGTAATCATCCTCAAATGGAACACCAATTGGTTCCTCATCAAAGGTTACAGCAGAAACAGCAAAGTTATAGGGAAGAGATAAATTAAAATCAGTATCAGTTGGATCAAAATCTGTTACATTCCACGACCATTGTTGAATACCGAACTCATCAAAATAATAATGACCGGTAAGTTTCCATGTCTCCATAAGGAGTTGGCCGACTCGAGTTGCGGTTATCCTTACATCCGCTCTTCGGGCGTTCCACATGCAGGCATACATATAGCTGACCGCGCCGATAACGATAATCATAATCACTACCATCGAGACCATCACCTCGATGAGAGTAAAACCGCTATTTCGATTCTTCCGCACCCTTTCCATTTTACCTTATATTCTCTATAAAGTTTCGTATCCTGGACTTTTAATCCACTGAATATCATTTCCAACAGTACTCTCTACTGAATACACGCTAAAAATAAGTAACTGTCCCTATTTTTCTTTTAGTATTCTATTCCACCAACAGTAAATGTTGGATCATAATCAGCGCTGATGCAGGTCAGAATCAAGGGTGTGGTAAGTCCCGATCTCGTCGTATCAGGGGTCATGGTAATTACATAGCTTACCTGGCCCGTGGCAGAAACATCAACACCGGTAACAGCCATGGTGGCTAGCGTCTGTAAAAAGTATTTTCCGTCAAGTTCATTAGCCTTAAAACCCAAATGTGTCACCAGATCAGGAGCAGCAACGGCAGAGTCGCCTTCTTCAGCAATATAAGCGCGAACGGCCGTGGCAATCTGCCCGGCGATGGCCTTTCCTTCCGAATACTTGGCCCTTTCAACTCGGCTCAACAGCAACGGAATTATGATAGCTGCCAATATTCCCACAATGACGACCACTATCATAAGTTCAATCAGAGTAAAACCTTTTCGACTTTTCATAATTTTTACCTTTCTAAAAAAAACGACTTTTCTGATATTCTCTTTTCTCCTTACGGACTTTGAAGCCTCCATACTACCCGTCACCCCGAGCAACGCCGAGGGGTCTATTCAGAATATTTTACCTGTTTTATAATCCCATGAAAAGAATTTTTGTTTTTTTTTACCTATTTTTACAACAATCATCCCCCGCGTCAGGTCGGGGACGAAATACTGTCCTCTGTGCTCTACCCTCTGATATCGGACAGTGAGAAAATCGGCAGATAAAGCGCCAGTACAACGGCTAATACTATAACACCAACCATAATTATCAACATAGGCTCGAGCAGGGATGTCATTACTGCTATCTGGGCATCGACTTTTTCTTCGTAATAATCGGCGGTCCTGTCGAGCAGCTTCCAGAGCGAGCCGCTTTCTTCGCCCGCTCTTACCATTTTGATGACCATATTCGGAAAAAACCTGGTCCCTGCCATACTCAAATGGATACTCGCTCCACCGACAATGTCCGACCGGGTCCGGCTCAGCGCCGCCCTCATAACATCGTTCGAGGTCATCTCGCAGAGAATATCGAACACTTCCAGCACCGGGACGCCTCCCCTGAGAAGGTTTGACATCGTCCTGCAGAACGTTGAGACAAAGGCCTGCTTGAACAGCTTGCCGAACAAAGGCAGGCGCAGGACAAGGGCCGAGAACATATAATGCACCGTCGGGATTCTTCTATAGGCAAGGACCGTCACAATAATTACTAATAGAATCGAGCCTATAACGTATAAGCTGTTTTGGACCAGCAGATCATAGAATCCCATGAATGCCCTGGTGAAGGCAGGCAGTTGGCCCACTCCAAATTCGTTAAACATATCGCGGAATCGCGGGATGACCAGGGTCATTATGATTATGCATATAAAAACCACAAAACCGACCACGAAGAGGGGATAAGCTATAGCCTTTTTGACCTTCCTTGCCAGCTTGTCGCGGTTTGTGAAAAATTCGGCCACGCGTTTGAAAGCCGCGGCGATATTACCGCCGGTCTCGCCGGCCATTATCAACGAGCATGTAAGTTTGTTAAATACCCTGGGATATTCCGCCATGCCCTCCGAGACTGTCCCGCCTCTCTCTATCCTCGCCAGCAACCGGCGCAGTATTTTTTCGAGCCTTGCATTTTCTATGTCTTCGGCGATCGCGTCCAAAGCTTCGGCAATGGTGATTCCTCCCTCTACCATCGTAGTCAACTGCCAGAAAACAGCAGCTAATTCGCCAGACCTGACCCTCTTGAACAGAGACAACCGCCGGCCGGTTTTGACGCCGGAGTCGGCCACATCGACCGAAACGGGGGTACATCCCTGTTCGCGAAGCCAGCCGAGCACATCGGTTTCACATGCTGCGCTGGTCAACCCTTCCTTCATTTTGCCCGTATAGTCAAGAGCGACATATCTATACGTTATCATCTATTCAACCTTCCTAAGAGTATTCTAATCCTTTACTATTAAATATACCCTTAAGTTCAGGTAAAGCAAGAAATATTTATCGGCCAGATCTAACTGTCTGAGTAAATGTGGCGCCAAGAACCTCCTCTGCTGTGGTCATACCCTCTAACATCCTGTCGACGCCGCTTCCGAGCAGCCCCTTATAGCCTCTTTGACGCGACATTTCCCTTATCTTAGCTTCACTTGTGCCGATCGATATCTGGTCACGAATCTCGGAGTCCGTTACCAGGAACTCGAATATCGGCAATCGTCCCAGGTATCCTGTTCCGCCGCATGTTGCGCAGCCTCTGCCGTGATAAAAAACCGCGTCCCTGGTTCGGTCCGGGTCAACATTCAAACGCCTTAGAACCTGCTCGTTAATGGCTACAGGCTCCTTGCAGCGGTCGCAAATCCTCCTGATGAGCCGCTGAGCAACGATTAAATTGACTGTAGAAGCCAGCAGGTACGGCTCAACGCCCATATAGACCATCCTGCTGATGGCACTCGGAGCATCGTTCGTATGGAACGTGCTCAAGACCAGATGACCCGTCAGCGAGGCCTTTATCGCTATGTCGATAGTCTCTTTATCTCGAATTTCGCCTATGAGGATAATGTCCGGGTCCTGGCGGAGAATCGCCCGCAGGCACTCGGCAAAATCCAGACCTATTTCCGGCTTAACCTGAATCTGGTTTATGCCGCCTAATCGGTATTCAACGGGATCCTCAACTGTCGTAATATTCTTCCGCGGGTCCTTCAGGTAATTCAATGCCGAGTATAAAGTCGTGCTTTTGCCGCTGCCGGTCGGGCCGGTAACGACAATGATGCCGTGCGGCTGCGACAGCATTATCTTAAACTCGTCAAGAAGCTCCGGATCGAATCCCAATTGATCGAGATCGTGGTTTACCGCCGCCGAGTCCAGAATTCGCATCACGACTTTTTCGCCGTAAATTGTTGGAATTACAGATACTCGAACGTCAATATCCCTGCCCGGCGCCTTGATTTTGAACCTGCCGTCCTGCGGCAGCCGGCGCTCTGCAATATCCATTTTCGATAGAATCTTGATTCTGGTAGCTATCGCCGCCTGCATTTTTCGAGGCGGCGGGACCATGTCCTGAAGCACACCGTCGATCCGCATACGAATTGTCATCGAAAGTTCCTGCGGCTCAACGTGAATGTCACTTGCCCTGCTCTTAACAGCCTGTCTGAGCAGCAAGTCAACAAACCGTATCACAGGCGCCCTGGTCGCAGCTTCCTCTACACTTATATCCGCCTCTAAAGCATTGAGTGCATTCTCCATCAATGTGTCCTGCTCTTCATCTTCTGTCTCAGTGTTAACCGCGTGCTCGACCAGATCACGGAGCCTCTGCTCGTCGATATCGGAGCCATGATAAACTTTTTCTATCGTCTGGCGAATTTCTCGAAGCGAGCTAAGAACCGGCTGAATCTCCCGGCCCGTTTTCATGGTTACTGTATCAGTCGCAATAATGTCAAGCGGATCGGCCATAGCCACCATGACCTTGCCATCCTTCTCATCTATAGCAACAAGATTGAATCGCTTGGCGAGAGCTTCGGGCACCAAACGTGCTATCTCCATATCAATGTCTTTGCCATCCAAATGGACCCGCTCCGTAGCGAGATGCTCGGCCAAAGCACATCTGACATCCTCGTCGCTTACCATTTTGAGCTTGACTAATATCTCGCCGAGGCGGCCTCCTCGATTCCGCTGCTCATTTAATGCCTCAGTCAGCTCTCTTCGGTTCAAAAGCCCCTTGGATAAGAGTAGTTCACCAAAGCGAATGTTGGCTTTTTTTCCGGAAGCCTGGGATATGTCACTCGTTGAAATCATTTAATTCTCCTCCGATCCTGATCAGTGTGATTGAGCGGCAACCAATTATAATAAATCGCAGTAGTAAACTGCCCAAAAATAAGTAATCGCACACTCTAATTCCTTGTAGTGTGGAGATTATGCGCCTATGAAAACCTAAACGTGAACAGCTTACAAAAAAAAATTTATTAAAATGACCAGCCGCTTTTACCCTGCTCGCCTTATTTATCAAAATACGCAAAGAAAACAATAAACTCATATCGGCGCCTAATATCCTTGACAACACCATCTCCGCCTCCTTTGAAAACGTATCTATATATAGTACGTATAAACCTTTAGCTACCCTTCTTTACGCGGCCAAAGGCATTCTTCTCCCACTCATAAATTATATTATGACTATTATATCAAAAAGGGAGTAAAACGTCAAGGAAATTTTTGGGAAATATAAGCAAAAAAAAGAGTATGGAGTATGGGGGATTTAGGAAATTTTTATTCTAATCTGCTTTTTAACAAAGGAAAAGAAATATCTGAAAAGAACAGAAATCTTTCTTCAGAGAACCCTTTAAAAGTACTTGACAGCAAAATAATGGACTTTTAGAAAACCTTGGTAAGATATATTTGATGCTTTAACCTAACAGGTGTCCTGTTAAAACTTTCCGGCAGGATTTCAAATTGGGGCAATCTCTACCCTAATACCGCTTTTTTGCCGTGTTGAGCTTGTTTGCCTGATTTTACTGCGTCCACTTTGAAGCTAACACCTGTAGTAATCCCCGGCCGACTTTTCGATATCAATACTGCCTCCCGCGACAAATTGGAGCCCTCGTATAAACCGGCTTTGTACAAAGAAGGTCTAATGATTCGTAAAAGGGATTGGTCTGTGTCGTCGCATTTGGCTATTTTGAAGATTATGAGCAGGGATGCCAGAATCATACCTGCTAAGAATCCACCGGCGTGCGCCATATATGTTGTTGGGTAACCTCCGATAATACCAGCAGTTAAATTTAATAAAAACCAGATCAAAATTAACCAGGGGCCTAAAACACCAAATTGCCTGAAACAAAGAACGACATGCATCCCAAGAACACCCATAATGGCGCCACTTGCACCGATATTCGGGCGGCCATCGTAATAAACATGTACGGCAGCGGCTACGATTCCTATTAAAAAATATGAAAGAACATAGCTTCCATCGCTTATTTTAAGACTGACGTGCCGACCGAATATCCAGAGTGTTATGAGATTTCCGACAATGTGAATCATACTCATGTGAAGCCACATGTAGCCAAACATCGAAGAGAAAGTTAATTGCTTTAAAATATAGCCATTCAAATACTGCTGTTTGGGATCCCCGATCATCTGAATTGCAAATGTTACTGTAGCCAGCATCATTACTATATAGTTGCCGGCAGGCAATTCTTGTGCACTAACGCTTCTTCTGAATCCGATTTTCACAAATATATACCCTCATATCCACCCTGATACCATGTTTATATCGGACGCTGAAACAAAAAGCCATGAGTAATAATTGCTAAATGTCCGAAAATATCGCTTGTATGTTGTATTTTTTTGATTTGAGTTAAAATAATCCTTAATTGCGAGATCATTTAAATTCCGACGACAGGCAAAGTTAGCTTCGATTATAATCGTTCTACTGTGAAATGGATTCGCTTTGCCATGTGACTTTGCCGCAGGCTTCGATACATAAGACAAGTTTTTGAATGTAAAACAGGTCGGCTTTGCACCAGCGAATATCGAGATAGTTTATAAGCTTATCAGCAGGCTCGTGAAGAATTAGAGCCTTCGCAGCAAAAACTTCGGCGGACATCGTCGGAAACGCAAAAGGACATTCATTGCGCCACATCGTCTCGACACCCCACGCCAGGTGCCATGTCGGTCGATGGTAATCAACGCAAACATCCATCAGGTACTTGTGTGTCTGTCCCGCATAATCGGCGCATAAGCGGCCTATCTCCGGCGTCAGGTGTCTCCAGCGTGAAAAAATCGAGCGCGAAACCGGCACTTGTGTGATAAGCCCGCCACGCGTATAGGCAAACTCGAAAGCCAGTCGCTCACGCAGCGCAGCGCGAGTTGTGGTCAGGCCCTTTTCAACCGCGGCATTATCACGCATCCGCTGCGCCATTCTACAATAAGCAATCAGCCCCGCCAGATAGCCGTTGCGGCAATCCTCCTCCATTTTATTTGGCGCTTCGGCGACAAGTTCCCGCAGACGCTTCCAGTCGCCCTCGATCCTGCTCCAATCTCCTGTCACATGTGCCCAGAGCCACAGCGGATACAGCCGGGCAGTCGCCTGCCGGGTAATATCATCGCTCACTCGAAACAACCGCTCAGCGGGTATATCATACAAGGAGCGAATCTCGCCTGCATCCGGTTCATACGTACGCTTTCCTGTCGGCCCATCCAGAGCACCGCCGGGGCGGCTCATTTTCGCAATATATTGCCTGACCTCCTGCCGGAGTGTGCTGTCGAGATATTCGTATGCCCGAGCGAGGGTCAAAAGGGTCTCGGTCGGCTCGGCAAAGAACCGATAAGCCTCTCGTGGATGTTTTCCCGGCGGAAATACAAGAGGACGCCAATCTTTGGAGATCAGTTCTCTGACGGAGCGGGAAAGCTCCTTCCTTAGGGTTGAGCCATCGTTTGTATCTGCAAACTCCACCGTGGGCGTCTCCCAGATGAACCGGTCGAGCTGGTCATCTGTTATTCGACTGACCGAAACGGCAGCCTGCTCGGTCAGCGGCTGTTGACGTGTACCCGGAATTTTGCCCGGAAGACTCTTCGTCAGATGGTTCAGTCTTGGCATTTCACATGTATCCCAGTCCCAGGGGAGCTGCCGGACTTTCTTCCATTCGTCCTCGGTGAATTCGGCATTGGGCGTTTCAGAGGCTTCGCCGGCCTTGCCATCGGCTTTCATCCGGTAGGCAATCACGGCAGTACCGGCGTTGATTTCATGAGTCGGGATGAAATAGAAGCTGTCGCCAGCGATGGAAACGGGCATATCGATTACTGAGCCGCCTCCATAGACAGCCGTACCCCGCGGAAGCCATTCCTTACCTACAGCAAGCGTCCGGCCGCGAAGTAGAGCCGCCCAAATACCGGCCGCTTCACCGGCTTTCGGCTCGTGGATATTGCGGCAAAATGGTTCCGGATATCCCGCCAGGGTGTCCAGATCCATCGCATTTACATTGTCCTGATGCGTATTGATCAGCACCCGCCCTGCCACGACAAGCTGACACTGCTCATCGTGCACAAGCAGAAGGCTGTCGTGCCAGCCGTATGTGCGCGATTGATCCATAATCGGCGTAATATGACCGGTGGAGGTATCGAGGTACCCGACATTCAGAAACGGCGAGTAATGCTCGTAACGACTGCGCAGCAAAGCCCGGAATTTTACGATGACTCTGCCGTCCGCCGTGACAACAGGCGGGGCACCGGTTCCGTTCATGCTCTCTGCGTATACAATCGGAGCAACAAATTTCTGCTTACCGGTGCCGGCGTCGAGCACAAAAAAAGTCTGGTAGGCCGGCTCCTCGGATAAGCGTTTGCGAATATAACGCAGTTGTGCCTCGTAGGTGCCCGGTTCCTGCATGCGCTTGAAGTTCTCCTGCCGCAGCCGGGCGTTTTCTTCTTTGGTGTGCCGCCAGCTCGCAAAGTCCCCAAAAATCTCCTTAACCATATCCAGAAGAATCGGATTGAACGAATCGAGCGAAAGCGCAGGCGTCACAGTAACCATAACCGAACCATCGGACGCCACGACGGGATGATAACCGCGGAAACTGACCCCCGGCAGCTTATCACTGTGCCACAATTGTCTCCCGCCGGCCAGGTCGAACGCATAAACGCACATATCCTCGCAGCCGATGTAAACCCTTCCTGCTTTCGCATCGACAGCGGGGCTTGAGAGCAGCGGTCCGCCGGTCTGTGCGGCCCATTTGACCCTGCCGCTCTCGGCATCGATAGCATAAACCTTGCCGTCGCGACTACCAATCACGACCACGCCTTCATTGACAACGGGCGAATTCCAAACAGCCGCACCGGTTTGAACGGACCAGGCAAGTTTACCGTCGGTGACATCGACGGCACAAACTTTTCCCTCCGCATTGCCGAAGAAAACCTTATTTCCGGCCACAGCACACGTATGGAGGATTGCGCCGGGCGTTTCAAACGCCCAGATGTCCTCGCCGGTAGCGTCATCCATCGCATGCAGTGTACCTGCCATTGTCCCGACAAATACTTTCCCGTTCGCTATAATCGGCTGCACGCCGGCCATCAAGCCCTCATCGGGAAATAAACGGTACCATTTGCGCTCGAACGGGGGCCTTATCTCAGTCGAGGTCGCCCCGTTACGTCCCGGATCGTGGGCCAGCATGGGCCAGCTATCTTCCGCCCGGGCACCAGAATTCGACAATAAGCCCAGACAAAGAATCAAACACAATGCCAAAATTCTCAGTGATTTTACCTTGTCGCTCGTCAACCGTGGATTGTCCATCTCATTTAATCAGATAGGGCTGTTCCGGCAGCTCGCGTATCCAGATATTCCGGAAGCGGATGGGATTATTGTGGTCCTGCAAACGGATATAGCCACTCTCATGTGGAGTGTAGGCAGCCTTTTTCTTGTGAGAGGTTGTGCCCTCAATTTCGAGGTTATTGTGCACGACGACGCCGTTATGCAGCACGGTGATTCGCGCCTTGCGGACAAGTTTGCCGTTCTCGTCGAATAACGGGCGCAGGAAGCTTATATCGTAGGTCTGCCACTGGCCTGGTCTCCGGCAGGCGTTGACCATCGGCGGATGCTGCCCATAAAGCGCCGCAGCCTGACCGTCGGCATACGTCCTGTTGTCCTTGTAATTGTTCTCGGTGTATGAGTCGAGCACCTGTACCTCGTATTTGTCCATCAGAAAGACGCCGCTATTACTGCGTTTCTGGTCGGTGATTGCCGGATCGATACCCTCCGGCGTACGCCACTCGATGTGCAGTTGGCAGTTACCGAAGGCCTTTTTCGTGCGAATTCCGCCGCCCTTCTTGACGACTTCCATATAACCGTTCTCAATTTTCCACGGCACGTCACCGCCACCTTTCCTTTCGCTGACCCACTGCGAAGTGTCCTCGCCGTCGAAAAGGACAATCGCGTCGGATGGCGGCTGACCGAATTGTTTGGGAGGCTCTATAACCGGCGGATTTTCTCGGGTCTTATCGTGCACATCGTACTTTTTAACTTGCATAGCAGCGAAGCAGCTTATGCCCATAACCATCGCCACTAAAAGTAAGCAAACAATAACCTTCATCACACTTGTCTTCATGACTTGCTCCTTCTCTTTGTTGTCAATCTAAAATGTTTTGAATCATCTTTTGCCCGGCAACTGCACCGAGCCTAAATAAGCAATCGATCGGCAAATACCTACTCAACGTTCCGTAGCCCTGTTACGTACAATCTCTTTCAGCTCTTCGATTTCTTTACGCAAGCCGTTCACCTGGTCCCGCAACTGCTCGACCTGACGCTCCAACCGATTCGGCTGCTCATTCTCCATCTTTGGCGCGCCAACATTCCTGAGACGCCGCTCCATTTCTTTAGCTTCCCGGTAAATCGCGTCGGCTTTGTCGTATTGCCCCGCCGCTTTGGCATCTGCGGCCATGGCATGCAGGCGATCGACCTGCTCTTCCATGTCACGGTCTGTGCGCCGGCGTCCGGGTTCTTCGGTCTCGATGGCCAGCTTACGAGCCTGCTGGCGAAGTCTGTCGGCCTCATCCAGACGGCCTTCCTGCTCGGCACGTTCTGCACCCTCTCTCAGTTCAGCAACTCGACGCTCCATCTGTTCGGCCCGGTCGGCCGGCTGTCTTTGCTGAGACTCACGTCGACGTTCGACTTCGACTCTTTCCGCATCGGCACGAGGCCTTTCGGCCATCCTTCTTTCACGGCGTTCGGCTTGTTCGCGGGGCATACCTCTCCGCAGTTCGGGTCGTTCCTCCCGCCCGCGCTGTCTTTGCTGCTCGATTTCGGCGGCAACTCTTTCGGCCTGCTGCCGGAGCTCGTTGGCTTCATCGCCACGCCCCTCCCGCTCGGCACGCGCGGCAGCCTCCTTGAGCTCGGCAAGATGTCTTCGCACCCCTTCAATCGCCTCTTCCGGCTGCGGCCCACGAAACCGGCGCTGAAGCGATCGCTCGATTTCTTCGGCCTCGGCCATCATACGCCGGGCCCTCTCCTCGGCCTCGCGAGCTTCCGCCCGGAGCCCTTCAATTCGTTCTCTCGCCTCGGAAAACTCCCGGAGCAGTGCCTGTTCTTCAGGACCGATGAAACCATCTCGATTCCCATCGAACTGATGCTGCAAGTCCGTCTTGACGGGCACTCTTTCCTGGCCGGCTGAGACAATTGTCAATGCACACACACATACGATAGATAGAACAATCATTCGCCTAAACATTTTATTTACCTCCCATCTATAAAAGAATCTTTTCCTGGTCCGCGTCGAACCGGGCGACTTTGCCCGCTTGCAGGCCGAGCATACCCATTTGCAATGCGGTCTGAACATGGTATGCCAGGTCCATTGTGCTCAGTGTATCCCGCCGACGTGCACGGCAGCAATCGAGAAATTTCTGCCAGTACTCGACAAAATCCTCGCCGTGCTCGATAGCAAAGCGCTGTTGCTTTTTCTGGGAACCCTGGGCGGGAATGAAAACGATCTCATTCTTTTCAATCGTCAGTGTCCCTTCCCATCCGCGGATAATAGGGATTCGCTGTCCCGAACCACGCCCGCCGGTGCCGGGATAGTCATTGGCCTGCGTTCCGAGCACGGCAACGGTAATCTTCTCGGGGTAATCGATGAGCATATTGTATGTATCAGGTATTTCCCGCTCCTGATAACGGAGCATGCCGCCCGTAGCTACGACCGTACTCGGCATAGTGACACCGAGCATGGACAGAACCGGCGTCAGGCTGTGCGGAAACAAATCCGTAGAAGGTCCGCCCGCATAGTCCTCGTACATCCGCCAGCGGAAAAACCGGCTGACATCGAAGGGACGCTTGGGCGCATCCCCGATAAAAGCCTCCCAGTTCAACTCGGTACCGGGCCTGGCATCGGCATCATCGATCGGCATCCCCCGCTCGCCCCAGTCGCCGACGCGGAAATACCCGCACTCGGCGTGTACCGGCCGGCCAATCAATCCATCCTGTATCAATTTCTTCATCTGCCACCAGGCCGAGTCGTACATCCCCTGCGTGCCGAGCTGGAAGACACGATCACTCTTCTTAACCTCTGCCGCCAGACGTTTTGTCAGCTCGAACTGCCGCCAGTGCGTCACGGGCTTTTCGCAATAGACATCTTTGCCGGCCCGGACGGCATCGATCGCCTGATAGCCGTGCAAATGGTCCGGCGTAGCAATGCAAACGACGTCAACATTCGGATCGGCAAGCAGCTCGTGATGGTCCGCATATCCCTTGGCCTTGTAGCTTTCGGCGACTTTCTGCATCCGGGGCCGATAGGCGTCACAGGCTGCGACGATGTCCACATTCGCACCACGGCCCTTCAGATAATTAACCGCCTGGAGGTGCGCCTGGCTGCGACCCCCGCAACCGATAAAGCCCACCCCGATACGCTCATTGGGACTGAGCGCTTTACCGGCTGCACGTTTTGCAGATGTCCCCGCAACCGTTATCGTGGCCGCGGCCGCTCCGGCCCGGTGAATGAACTGCCGGCGAGTAAGACTTTGTTTAATCCGATCCGGCGTTTTTTTCTTGTCAGCCATAACTTTCTCCTCGAATAAATTTACACAACATTATTGACCGTCAATCCACCGCTGGTAAATCTGGTCGATTTTGCTCTTGTCGACCCGGCCGTCCCAAACAGCCACTGCATAGCGCAACACCAACGGTTTGTCCGAAGTCACCTCCAACGGCTCTTTGTGCAGGTTGAGCGTTGCCGCCAGGTAAGCGAAAGGTGTCGTCATCGTGAACCAATGCGTCGGATGGCGAAGATTCTCCGGATGGCCGAACATCGCTATTGTTACAGGCTTGCCGTCCGCCTCTGCGGTATAGGCACACCAATCCGCCCGTGCAAGCCGTTCGGCGCCCCGTACGACATCGCCTGCCTGACCCGCGGCGTTGAGAAATTGTCCCCCTGCGTCCATCGACTCCAAAAAACGCATACCCAGGCCGAAATAATGCGAGCCTGTGAGCGCCATCGATTTCTTGCCCGGTGGCACTGAGAGGCTGGATTGCCAGCTCAAAAGCGTAGCCTTGATATCGTCGTCCAATTGACAGACTTTGATTGTGCGGCGCTCCTTCAGCAGCAGCTCCCGGCTGCGGGGATTGATCCAGTCGATCTGCTCGGTGAATCCGGCGCCGGGTACATTATCGTTCTTGTCAATTCTCATATCACCAAAACGCTTGTGCAGTTGCCGGCCCGGCTCGGTTTGCTCTTCCCAGAAATTCACGCCGTCCACTGCAACCGCATACATCAGCGCGTGATGGTGAAGGTGGTCGTGTGGTGCATCGCGCAAAACGTTAATCCCACCCGGCGAATACAACTGCTGCACATACGGCTTAAAAGGCACATCCTCGTAACGATAGCAGAGTAAGCTGTGCTGTCCCTGATGAACTGAGACAGAATCCGCCTCCATAGCAATACGCATCGGCTCTTCTGCAATCGCTGTATCGGACAGCGTCAAAAAGCCCAAAACCAAAAGTAAGAGAATAGTGACATTCCTGAATCTTTCCATAACAGCTTCTCCTTTAGTATCTTCAAACACAATTACGGCGGCGCATCATTTGCATCCCATTGGTAATTCCACTTAGCCATGTACTCGGGACCGGGCAGAAACTTATCGTTCGTTTCTTTGAGCTTTCGAGATAATATCTTTTCAAGTTCCTGCTGGATTGGTGCATACCTAGGATCATCACACAGATTTTTCAATTGATACGGATCCGCCTGGTTATCGTACAGCAGCCACGGCCCCTTGATGTCACGCACATAGGTGTAACGTCGCGTGCGCACACCGCGATACTCCCGGCCGCCCCGCTGGTAATTCCATTGATGAAAAGGCACAGGGCACATAATCAAAGCCGCATCGTTGCCGGGTGACTGTGTCCCTTTGATTACTCTTGAAAAATCCCTGCCCTCAACCGATTCAGGAACGGCAATACCACTCAGGCCGAGCAGCGTCGGCATAATATCAGGCGTATTGATCGGCATATCGATTGTTCTGCCGGACTTACCATGCACGGCAGGATAGCGGAGCAGGAACGGAATCCTGACCGACTCGTCCCACGGCTTCTGCTTCTTGGTATGGCCGTGAGAACGAAGCATATCACCGTGATCGGAGGTAAAGACAAAAATCGTATTTCCTTCAATCCGGCACTCTTTCAAGGTATCGAGAACATCTCCCACGCAATCATCCAGTGCGGCAATATGGGCGTAATAACCAGCCAGCTCTTCCCGGGCTTTCTCCTTCAATGACTCAGGGACATTGGGATGAACGCTGATTCCCGCCGGATTAAACATACCGCGGTATTTCTCCGGCGCCGTTTCATACGGGGCGTGCGGCGGGCCCCACGACATGAACAGAACAAAGGGTGACTTGTTCGCATGCCGGCGAATATACTGCTGAGCCTCACGGGTCTGGGCGATGGCGTCGTAACCGTCCCAGTAACGCTGGACAGGCGTCTCGGCATAGTAAGGCGAGCGATTGTAATTATGAGTACATTCGCAGACCCGCCAGAAGCTAAAGCCCTGCCTTCTTTCTTCTGGGATAAAGGCCTTTCTGCCGTGACCGTCTATATGCCATTTGCCGATGTAGGCGGTTTCGTAACCGGCCCGGCGATAAACCTTGCCGATGGTCACCGCATCGGGATCCAGGGGCTTGTCATTGTAGAAAATGCCGTGAGTCAGCCAGTACTGCCCGGTCAGCAGGCTTGCGCGATAAGGGCTGCAAACCGGGCAGCCTGAGACGGCATTGCTGAAATTGACGCTCTCTTTTGCAAGTCGATCCAAGTGCGGAGTCTTTACATCTTTATTACCCGCATAGCCGGTTGACTGGGCGCGCCACTGGTCTGCAAAGATAAAGACGAGGTTCGGTCTGCCGGTAGAACTCTTTTTACCCGAACCTTCCGCCCATAACAACTGTCGCGTTACAGCAGCCGAAGCCATCCCTACCGCTGCCGTGCGCAAGAACTGCCTTCTGGAACTGCGTTCTTCCATATAGCCACCTATATTATACTCTGCAGCAAACCGACTCTCAGACAAATTTCTTGAGATGCTCGATGCTTCGTTCAGCCTGCTCTATCGTCCCACACTCGACGCTCAGCACTAAGTCACGAGGCGCATCCTTGCATGCTTCTATGACGCTCTTCCAGTCGATGACACCGTCGCCGCAGGCGCAGCCGGCCGGCGTCCCCGTTACCTTGCCTCGCTCGTCCTCGGACTGCTCGATCGAAATATCCTTGGCATGAACGTGCACGAGCTTGTCTTTGACCCGCTGAAGCCATGCAACCGGATCCTCACCGCTCAGGTAAGAATTGCCGGTATCGAAGTTGACCCCGATAGCGGGCGAGTCAACCAGCTTGCAGATTTTGTCCAAGCCGTCAGGCGTTTTGCTGTACTGCTGATGCGGCTCTAAACCTATCATGATCCCGCGCGGCTCGGCAACCGCCGCCGCTTCGGTGAGCACATAGCGCATCAGGACATGGTCTTCGGCTTCCGTAGTCCAGGGCGGTTTCGGGCCTTCGTCAGTATTGACCACGGGAGCGCCGCACTCGGCAGCGAAACGAATCGCCTGCTTGAGATAGTTGCCGCTGATGTCGGGCCTGCAAAGCGCCGTGTGCGACGACAGGCCGGATAGTTTTATACCCGCTTTTTCGCACGCCCGCTTGATGCGGTATGGGTCGTCCAGCATCGAAACAGTCATGTAGTAACCGGCCTCGCTCATCAACTCCCGGCCCCAGTGGACCCAGGGTTCGATGTATTCGTATCCCAGTTCAGCGGCCTTTTCAACGGCCCATTCAAACGGTTTGTCGGCATGCCGGACAAACTCCGTATTCACTCCAATCGACACCTTTGCCATTTTATAATCTCCTTACTTGTGATTCGTAATTTATCGACCGGCAACCACTCGCCAGCCGGTTAGTATTTTATTTCTCGAATCTCCACATGTCGATAGTCATATCCTCGGCGGCGATATATTCGACATGCCAGTCCAGAAACAGGCAGTTGCTTCCTTTTCTGTGCCGGGCCCGCGCGATTCGCCTGCCATTGGTTACGTCCTGACTATCGGAAGTGGGTAAATGTCCCGGAGTCCATACATCGCACCGATTGTTTCCATCGTCATCGGCCTTTCGGATAATATGCCGCCACGGGCCGTCCTCGTTATCGGCAAGGTAAATCGTGTACGCTCGATTACTGCAGTCGCTTAGCTTGGAGGGTTTCAATATCTCGCTGCCGGTCATGTCGTTCTTATCGTCGAAGTCCCAGCCGTTGACAACGTAGCAGACGGTTTGCTCTTTGTCCGGGTAGCTGGAGCAGCGATAGATATCTACGGTGCGGTAATCGTTGCCGATCGGCTTCTGGGCCAGAAAGGGCATAAATAGCTGGAACCAGGCCTTGCCCGTCCCGCCGGCCAGGCCGCGAGGAACATATAAATCATACTCCTCCGCATATAGATTCGCCGCCAGGCCGATTTGACGCAGATTACTCTTGCACACGATACCCTTGGCCTGTTTTCGTACCCGCTGCAGTGCCGGCATTAATATGGCCATCAATAGCGCAATAATGGCAATCACGACCAGTAGCTCAATTAAAGTAAATCCCCTTCGTCTATGCACGATTGCACTCCACCTTTTATGCACCAAATCTAATAAAGACGATATGAGAACACTATATGCTCGCAGTGTCATAAGTCAAAAGAAAAACGCCGCTTCAATTGCCTATGGTTTGTAAATAGCGTCTCCATTACCTTCGAATACAGCAACTATGATAAGGTCGGCAATCGTCTGAGTATGAAGATCGACGATGCCAATGCCCACGTTTACACCTATGACAGCCTGTATCAGCTTACTTTTGTGGATTATAACGATAGCAACAGTACCAGCTATTCTTACGATTCGCTCGGTAACCGTACGAGTGTAGATGACGGCTCGCCAGCGACTTACTTGTGCAACAATCTGAATCAATACACTTCTGTGGGAGGCGCCAATTACAGTTATGACAATAATGGCAACTTAACAGATGACGGGTTGTTCAAGTTCTATTATGATTGCGAGAATCGATTGACCGATGTCAACGACCAGAATGATACGGCGGTCGCCTCGCACAGCTACGATTATGCGGGCAGGCGCATCTCAAAGACGGTTTACGGCTCGCCCGATGTGACCACGAAGTATTGCTATGACGGCGATCAGGTGATTGCCGAATATGACGGCAGCGATAATCTTCTGCGGAAATTCATTTATGGACCCGGCATCGACGAACCGATATGTATGATGGACGTTGCCGCCGGCAACGCAGTATACTACTATCACTTCGACGGCCTTGGCAGCGTGGTTGCTCTTTCAGATGTGAATAATGTGATAGTGGAGAGCTACTCCTACGATGTCTTCGGTGCTCCGACGATTTACGACGCCAATTACACCGAAATCTCCCCAAGCGCCATAGGCAATCCGTACATGTTCACCGCCCGCCGGGCCGACGATGAGACCGCCCTGTATTACTACAGGGCAAGATACTACGCCTTCGACATCGGCCGGTTTCTGCAGACCGATCCAATAGGTTATGCAGATGGGATTAATTGGTATATGTATTGTAGAAATAATCCGATTGGATGGGTAGATCCCTCTGGTAAGGGGATTTATAAATTGCTTTACACTGGAAATTGGAATGCTTCCGATGAGGTATACGAGGGTGCAGTAGATGCAGCCGCTGATTTTCTTTTTTCTAGTTCACCTGCACGAGGAGGGTATGTTACTGTAGGCAAAATGGTTGGTAAACATAAGGCTACTAAGATTAAAGTAGGAGCAGAAGCCGGTGTCACTTGGACGATGGACGAAGGAACCGAAATAACAGCAGGTGTCGTTATAGGAAAGAGTAGAGGAGGAAGAGATTCAAACACAGGCCAGTTTGTAAGTCGTAGTGCCGGAGCTTTCATCGGTGGGACCTACTCTGTAGAAGACAACAGTGTTTCTCCTGACTTCTACGTCGGTGCTGCATCAACCCAGAACGGACAAAAGTACAAAGGAGGAGGACATGGATTAGTTTCTAAAGATGGTCGGTTTAGTCTTGGAATAAACTACGGAGCGGCCAGTGCCGGATTGATAATCCAACTTTCAAAGGTTGGCAATCTTGTTGATGCCTGGCAAGATATGTTAAACATTGACAATGGAGCCAGCAGCACGTCTAACAGTTCAAGTAACAAAAAGAAATAAGATATTAACTCATTGTCTCCGATATGTTTCGGGAGTAATTGTTATAGATGTCTTCTTTCAGAACAAAACGAAAAGTACTATGCTGCTTAAGGCCAATTCTTTTCATTTTTATGTTATGCATTACAGTAGTTTTACTTGGATTGCCCATTGACAAATGGGATCCTTTCTTAGAACTTGGAAATCATCCCTTCATTGCTATGAGGTGGATTGAGAAAATAGGAGGATGCTTGGTGGCAGTTTTTGCTACTTTTATACTTGGCTCACATAGCTTGCGCGATCTCAAGAGACATAAAAGAGATGCCCGACAATAACAAAATATTTCAATGGATAAGAAAACTGCATTTTCAAGCTGCCAGGCAATGTTGTTTATTATGAGGTTGTGACAAATGCTAAAGTACATTGTAGCTTTTATTTCAGCTTTATTCATTTTTGCAACCTGTTTCATTTTATGCGGCCTTGTCACGAGTATGCTGATTCCATTCTCGTGGTCTGTCACTATTGTAGCTATTGGGCCGCTGGATGCTAACATTGCAAGCTTGCTCTCCCTTGTGTTGAGCTCAATAGCTGCCACCATGACTTTTAAGGCTTCTCTTACTGCAAAAACGGGAAAGCTTTCCAGGAAGTCCAAAGGATATCGGGGGACACCTTACCTATTTCTTTGATGCGGGCAGGCGCATCTCGAAGACCGTTTACGGCTCGCCCGATGTGACCACGAAGTATTGCTATGACGGCGGCCAGGTAATCGCCGAATATGACGGCAGCGATAATCTATTGCGGAAATTCATTTACGGACCCGGCATCGATGAGCCGATATGTATGATGGACGTTGCCGACAGCAACGCGGTATGTTATTATCACTTCGACGGCCTTGGCAGCGTTTTTGCTCTTTCAGATGTAAATAATGTGATAGTGGAGAGCTACTCGTACGATGTCTTCGGTGCTCCGACGATCTACGACGCCAATTACACCGAAATCTCCAAAAGCGCCATAGGCAATCCGTACATGTTCACCGCCCGGCGTGCCGACGATGAAACCGCCCTGTATTACTACCGGGCCAGGTACTACGCGTTCGATATCGGCCGATTCCTGCAGACCGATCCTGTGGGGTACTACGATGGACTTAACATGTATACTTACTGTGGGAACAATCCCATCCGCTTGGTAGACCCACTGGGACTATGCAAAGAGCAGCCGTTTTCCTGGTGGGACAATCTCAAGATTAACTTAGGCAGTGCGGTTGGCAATGCCATTGGACAGTGGTACGAGGCATCCGGTGGTGAAGAGATGGCGGAGTATTATTGGGAGGGTAGACATGTCGGTACACAATATGGAGAACAAGCTGCTGACTGGTATGCACAAATGTATCTTGAAGCCGAAACCCGGATCGGGAAAGCAGGCTATTACACACTTGGATTGTTCGCATCACTTTGGACACCGGAAAGTTGGAAAACGACAGCAACAACCGTAGCAGTAGCCGGTGTAGGTGCTGAACCGGCTGCAGAAACAAAACCATGGCTCGGAAAAGTCGCTGTACATCTCGGCCATTCTGGTGGCCCTCATCAATTTCCTCATCTACAAATAATGATTCGTGTTGGTGCACATGCAACAAAATCTTTTTATATACCACTTTTTTAATTGACGAAACTTGTTGGATATTAATAAAGGAATAAGATTATGCTATGTGAGTACTGTAAAGAAGCTGAGGTAATCGAAGGAATACTCGAGGGTGTATCTTTTGTGCCTTCGTCTGAACAAAAAAAATGGCTTGCAAGTGGAGTCTATGGTATTAAAGCAATGGTATGTCCCTCATGTGGGCGATTGTACAATTTTAATGTAGATATAAAATCTCTTAAAAAGATAGTAAAAGAATAGGTTTTCACTCAGAGGTGGGAATCGGGGTCACATCTTAAATATTGAATCTGCTGACAAAGGGGGATATCGGGGGACACCTTACCTATTTCTTTGATGCGGGCAGAGGCATCTCGAAGACCGTTTACGGCTCGCCCGATGTGACCACGAAGTATTGCTATGACGGCGGCCAGGTAATAGCCGAATATGACGGCAGCGACAATCTGCTCCGGAAATTCATTTATGGACCCGGCATCGACGAACCGATATGTATGATGGACGTTGCCGCCGGCAACGCGGTATACTATTATCACTTCGATGGCCTTGGCAGCGTGGTTGCTCTTTCAGATGTAAATAATGTGGTAGTGGAGAGCTACTCCTACGATGTCTTCGGCGCTCCGACGATCTACGATGCCAATTACACCGAAATCTCCCCAAGCGCTATCGGCAATCCGTACATGTTCACCGCCCGCCGAGCCGATGACGAAACAGCCCTGTACTACTACCGAGCCAGATACTACGCCTTCGACATCGGCAGATTCTTACAAACCGACCCAATTGGCTACGCTGACGGATTGAACCTCTATGCATACTGTGGGAACAATCCCATCGGGTTGGTAGATCCCTCGGGTCTGTCTAAGGAATCTGATTCTGCGTTGAGTCAATACGAGCGGTATCAAGCGTACATACGGAACTCAGAACAGGCCATGATAGACTTTATCGCCAGGCTGGAGGAAATTCACGGCAGAATAGAATGGACCCATAGGCACTACCGCAGGGTCCTGATGGCGAACACTGCGCTGTCTGTATACTCTTGGACCAAGGCTGCTGTTGGAATCGCGGGAGGTGTGGGAAATGTGGGGTCAGCCTCACAGAGCCTGGGAACCAATCCCCTCCAGGAGATATTCTATGGGCCAGGCAAGGATCTGATTCGCGCGCTGGGGGGCGAGAGACAGATTCTCGGGGGAGGTCTAGGCCTCGCAAAAGAGGTGGGAGTCAGCATAGGTGTTGTCGCTCCTATGACAAAATGGACTCCTCCGGTTTTTGGAGTAGAGCTAAGCATTGCTGGAGCCAGAAGAATGCTCATCTCCAACTACGAGCAGCAGACAAGGCAAATTATGAGTAATATAACAAGCCTCTCAAATGGAATATCCGAGGCAAGAAAGGCTATGAATGAACTCGGACTTGATTGAAAAAGAGAAAGGACAGGACAAACGTCCCTTTCTTCAAATTGCGAGTCTCCTTGTTGATGTGATCCCATATTTCTGGCTGAAATTCCTGTTGTTTCTATATGGCTGTGTTCTCCTTAACGTCCGAGATTACGTTGGAGAAATACACCACGGAAAGAATGAATATGGTGAATGGCTTTGGATACCAGCATCATGCTTAGTTCTCGTCGAAGTTCTGAACCAGCTTACTTTCCGTCTGGCAAAAAAGAACAGGCCTAGGGCAATCCATTTGAAAGCACTGTTGTTCTGGGTCTTGTTCACCGTATACTGTGTGAGTGACACACTGATCAGACTACAGGCACAGAAGACAGGAACCTGGGTATTCGTAGAGAAGTGGTCGGCCTTGTTTGTACTCTTTATATTTAGCGTCATCCTACCCTGGTATAGTCTCTGTCCCGACATACGCTTTTTTTTGCTTGTTGGTGAATTCCAGTGGCGGAAGGAGAAGGCTCCACAGAAGTTATAGGGACAGGGGGGGTAAAGAGGTCATGCCGTGATTTTTCTCATTTCTATGTACTCCTTGTGTTCCCTCTATTGAATAAGTACACGATTATGTGGGCAGACGAATATCGAGGACGGTTTACGGCTCGCCTGATGTGACTACGAAGTATTGCTATGACGGCGACCAGGTAATCGCCGAATATGACGGCAGCGATAATCTGCTGCGAAAGTTCGTTTACGGCCCCGGTATCGATGAGCCGATATGTATTATTGACGTTGCCGACAGCAACGCGGTATACTATTATCACTTCGACGGCTTAGGCAGCGTGGTTGCTCTTTCAGATGTAAATAATGTGATAGTGGAGAGCTACTCCTATGATGTCTTCGGCGCTCCGACGATCTACGACGCCAATTACACCGAAATCTCCCCAAGCGCCATCGGCAATCCGTACATGTTCACCGCCCGCCGGGCCGATGATGAGACAGCCCTGTATTACTACCGAGCCAGATACTACGCCTTCGACGTCGGCAGATTCCTGCAAACCGACCCGATTGGATATAGGGATGGTTTAAACTTCTATACATATGTCCGTAACAATCCAACTAAATATATTGATCCTATGGGAACAAATGTTTTTGGTGGTGTCGTTAGCTGGATAGCAGGAAACGAATATGACACCAGTTATAGTTACGGATGGAGCGGAGCAGGACAATTAGCTCTAGGAGCAGTAGAAGGAGCGAACAAAGGTGCAGCGGCGACAGCTGACGGCATAATTCCTTTTGCTGATCCTTAATAAAGAAGTATATGCAAATAGTGATGGTTCTGTAGATGGAGTATATAAGTTCAGTCAGACAATGGGCCATGTTGCCAGGGATGCCGCGTTAATTGCGGCGATTCCGAATATTGGGGCATATGCAAAGAGTCCTTTTATATACGAGGCTGGTTCAATTGCCCTACCAAACTCACAGTACTCCCAATTGGCAGGCTTATTATCAGCCACACAAAAAGGTCAATATCTTGTTACACAAGCAGGTGGTGGCATTATAGGATGGCTCAGAGTGATGGGAAGCAGCAATATACCAAAAGCCATCGAGCTCTTTTTCCAGGGAGAAGGATTCACACCTGGAGGTTATTTGGCTTCAATAGGAGTACTTGAATTGTTGGAGGAGTATCCAAATCTATTTGAGGATATTTTGGATATGTATATGTGTAAGTAATAAAAATAGAAAGGAGTAGAATAAGATATGAACATATTTGACTTAGGTACTCTTGTAGCTATCATATTCTGCGCTTATTTTGTTGGTAAGTTTCTTGCTTTAAGTTTTGGTGTGTTAGGTTGGATAATAGGATTAGTTGTTGGTGGCAGCATACCATTATTGCTTCGTAAAGGATTAGTACTTTTCTTGGACAAATGTATCCCGACGAGACCTCCATGCAAAAATGGTACATGCCATATGCTCGACTATAAAATCATCGAATCTATTGAGAAAGATCAATCTGTTTTGCTTCGCTGCAAATGCGGAACTAAGTACGTACAACGTTTCCCATATTTTATGGAATTACTTGATGATGGAACAACAAAACCTTATATGAAAAAAATATGGGGCATATGGAAACTTGACAAAGGAGAAAAACAAGGAAACTAGTGGATAAATAGGACGTACCCTATTATTCTCAAGAGGCACAACGGTATATTAGAGAAAACTAGAAGGAAAACTAGGGACAGTCACCTATCAGTCACCTATGGAAAAACTAGGGACAGTCACCTATTTAAGGTAGCAGAAAACAGTGGCAATGGGTGCCTAACAAGCTTACGAGGCACTACTGTATATTTAAGAAGGTTTTATGAAAATAAGGTTGATTGATGTTGTGTTCTTATCGGTAGCATTATTTGCCGGTATATACTGTGGGAGATGGGCAGGTTCTACGTACGGCATAATTGGCCATATAGTAGGATTCGTCCTTGGAGCTATTGCTGCCTTGACATTTCTATTTTCCTTCTTTTATTTTTTAGATTTTGTATTGAATTTGTGTCGACCTAATTTTCCGGTTTGTAAGAAAGGTAAATGCTCTCGTCGCCACTATACCTATATTGAGAGTTTAGATAATGGAACTGGGGCAATTTTCTCCTGCAAATGTAAAACAAAGTATATCATGAAAAGGGATAAGGGATTACACTTCAAGAAGGCCCTTGAGCTGCTCGATGACGGTACCACTCGACCCTATATGAAATATATAAGACGCTTCATCATATTTGGTCACTGGGAGGAAGCTTCCGAAAAGACCAGGAAAAGTGACGCTGATCAATAATAAATAGAGGGGGCACCTATTTTTCTAAAGAGGCGCTAAAACAAATGTGGAAAGACTTTCTCGAATGGGCAAGAAAACAAGCTATGGGAGAGAGAATACATGGAATTATTAAATCAGGCTGTTTGGTTTTATTGCTCTTTGCCCTTATCAATTGCAGAGACATCAGTTGTCTGACGTATTGGGATCTTCGACTTCCGGCATAGCAATATCTTCAGTTTTCATCATATTTGCGTCTTCGACCTTCGGCACTTCAATCACATCAGGTATTACTGAGTTAGGGTCCTTAGCAGTGTTTTCTTCAGGTTTTTCTTCATCCTCGATCAAATCGGCGAGTTCTTTCGTCATATTCTTGGCCGACCACTCGGCGATTTCGTAAACCCATCCCTGGTGTTTTGTCGTGAATTTCGTCGCATTATCGCGGGCAAGCAGCTTGGCTTCCTTTTTCTTCAGTTCCTCCTCGGATTCGACCTCTCCGCCCTGATTGACAGACGCCTTCTCCACAGGCGTTTTGTCGGTGAATTCCGCCACGCAGCTCACATATGTCTTGTCATACTTCTGTGCAATTCTCAGGGCATAAACGGTTGAATCCTTCAGACGGCACATATATTGCTTTTCGAAAGCCATGTCGGACGATATTTTTTTAACATCTTCAAACCTCAGACTGGTCAGAGCGGTAAAAACACTCTGGGCCTCACTGCTTTTTAGTTTTTTGCCGGCCGGAATATTATCCAAAACAATGTCCTGGCTGTCTTCCTTCGTTTTCAGCGTATATTGGCCATTCAGCGAACTTACCGTCACCGACTCAATGTCTTCGCGCTTCGCTGCAATCAGCTCCTGGTCAATATAATTCATCGCCCCGCCTCCGAACCAGGGCGCGTTCGATGTAATGTAAACCTTGTTGCTCGAAGCAGAATCACTCGACAGCAGTCTGACATAACTGCCCTGTCCAAGCTCTTTCGTTTTGCCTATGATCACCCCTGTGAGCAATGACGAGTTTGGATCCGCCTTCATGAACTTAACAACGCTGCGAGCCTTTTCCTCAGTAACCTCGAGGTCTTCGTGGTTCGCCGGATTGTCGGTTACGAATTCCGAGGTCTGAATCTCCAGACATTTTGTGATCAGACTATTTATTTCACTGGTTTTTGCAGGGTAATTGTCCTTATCGACAACGACAAAGCCGCTTTGTTGGCGTTTGAGAGTAAATGCAGCTTCTCCCGTACCAACTACTATGCTGTCCACACCGGAAGGGTCAAATCCCTGAATCAGATAGACCGGCCTGGCCGGCTCGGCCCCGGGTCTGTTCGAGATGCGGGACTGCAACACAGCCCATAACACCATTACAACCGCCACAATTCCCAATATCGTAAGATTTTTATTACTCATCTATAAGACTCCTTATTGCTGTCTCATATCAAGCGTCGCTCGCATGACTGATATAATGTCTCTTTCTCACGCCGCGACGAATACCCAAAACAATAGCGATAATAAGAATCACCATAGGCGCGGCGAGCATATTGACCTGGCGCAGTCGATTACCTAAATGCTCGATCTTTTCACGCCTGGTCATCTTGACCTGGCGCAATTGACGCTGGGCCTGATGAATCTTCAATTCAACTTCCTGCTTCTTGTTGACGATCGAACTGCCGATAACCTCTTCCTGGCCCTCTTTCGCCGAAGCCAGAATCGACTGCAGTTCGCCCTGGAAAACGGCAATCTGCAGGTTAATTTTTTCGACTTCTTGTGCCGTCTCTGCCTCCGCCTTCCGCTCGATTTCATCAACAACCGTAAAAGGCCGCTTGAAGTTCCCTCTGGACCTGATGGAAACCAGATCGCTCGAACCGCTTAAATCGTCAATCGCGTTTAACATCAAAGAAGCGTTATCGCCAACGACTACCTTGCCGAAGAAAGAACTCTGGTATGCCATATTATCGCTGATAAAGTCAACATCCGAGAAAACGACCACAGCGCAATCTTCCCCGGCTTCTTTCATGCCTGTGACTTGCCTGGTCGTTGTCACGGTCTCATTTGGATCGTTCGGATCCGGAGACTCGCTATCAACCTTGATGCCGTCTGGAAAGCTGCTCTTGAGACGACCCGTAATCAAATAACCCATCGCCATCGGCTCGGTCCCGTCGGCGAACTTCCGCATTAAGGTCTCTCCATCCAGGATCATCAGCTCGTACGGGCTGCTGATCGTAAAAGTGCCGCCCCTGTTGGTCGTCGTGACAAGCGGTGTTCGGTTAATCTTAAGGCCGCCTTGCTTTGCTTCATTCGAATCAGCAACTTCCTTTAATACCCCGGAGAATAATATTCTGACCTGGTTAAGCTCGGCCGTGATAACATTATCTTCAGCGAAACATTTTCCTTCCGGCGTCAGGTTCAGATAACCGATGATTCTTTCCGGCCTCTGGTTGGCGCGGATGGCGGCCAAAGACGCCAGGCTCCTGTCCCCGGCAAAAGTATTGGCTGGCATTTCAAGACCCCAGGGCCGCAGGAGCGAATTCAGTTCCGAAGCGCTCGAATGCTGCATCTGCATTTGCATTTGCATCTGCGGGGCTCTGTCCGAAAAACAATAAGGATCGACACAGACAATCGTCCTGCCGCCCTTGAGCACATACTGGTCAATTGCAAACAACGTCTTATCCGGCAGATCCTTGGGGTGAATCACCAGCAGAATATCGACATCATTGATATCGTTTACATCCGTAGAGACCGTTTTGACTTCATACTGCTTGCGCAACTGTTCGACAATCGTCCAGGCAGGTTTCGGCCGCTGGCCCTGCCGCATCATCATCTCAGCCATATAACCCGTAACATCGTCACCCATAACGGGCAGGGAACTCATCACGCCGATCTTCTTTTTCTGCCGGGTCACCGCCGTATCGATCAGATAGCTTATATCATATTCGAGGAAATTCTGCCGGTCCGGCGAGAAAAACGGGATCGCCTTTTCCACTCCAAATTGCGTCTGCACCACCAGGCCGAAGAAAAAGCTCTCCTCTTCGGTAATCGGGAACCGCCGCAGGCCGTACTTCAACGCCTGCTCCTCATCATCGGTAAACGGCCTCGGGTCTATCACCTCCAGTTCGACCATCCCGTTTGACACTGTGACATATTCTTCCAGCAATGCCCTGACAAACTCGTAATAATTGTTGAAGAACCGAATCTGGTCCGGTCCTTTCAGAGCGGCGGTTTTTGCATAGTAGAGCCTGGCTCGAATCGGCTGGTTCAGCTTGGCCAAAATCGATTTTGTCCCATCCGACAGCGTATAGAGTTTCTGGTCCGTAATGTCCAGCTTCAACGGTCTTCCAATACTCTGGCAGATACTGATGGCCGAGAATACAATCACCAGGACAAAGCCCGCTCCCAAAATTGCTCGTATCGTTCGGTTCATTATTTGGCCTTCCTTTCATCCAAAAC
>Ga0307378_10001877_pt1 | contig 33225 bp, 22 predicted proteins | sample UN1MG_FD_202238 | JGI IMG/M metagenome (GOLD analysis project Ga0307378, IMG submission 202238) | Soil microbial communities from Risofladan, Vaasa, Finland - UN-1 | ecosystem: Environmental > Terrestrial > Soil > Coastal area > Acid sulfate soil | place: Finland: Risofladan, Vaasa | collected... | reverse complement strand
ACTTCCTTGACTAAATCGAGTCCGACTATAGATGGTATTTTTTTTTACGCGGCGGATAAGAGTTTTGATGTCCTCATTTTCAGTCGAGATTAAGGCTCTTTGGGCGCCTCCAGTACGAATGATTTTGGTTAATCTTCTGGTATCTATACCCTGGATGCCGACGATTTTATGTCTTTTCAGGTAATCTGAAAGGCTCTCTTTCTTCCTCCAGTTGGAGGGAAGGGAGGCAAGTTCTTTGATGACAAAACCTTCTACCCAGGGCTGCCGTGATTCCACATCCTCAAAGTTGCAACCATAATTTCCGATCAAAGGATAAGTCATGGTGACTATCTGGCCTTTGTAAGATGGGTCTGTAAGAATTTCCTGGTAGCCAGACATAGAAGTGTTGAAGACGATTTCTCCTTGAGCTTCGCCTTCGAAACCTATAGATTGCCCGATGAAAAATGCTCCCCCCTCTAAAACAAGGATGGCCTTTTTCGAAGCCATCTCAGGTGCTTAAGGTCTCTGAAAAATCGGCATACATTTTTGTTATTTTACATATTCTTATTTTGAAAATCCACAATTTTTTTTTAGGGGCTTGATTCATCAAGCCCACCTTTGAAGAAGAAATTTATTTAATATAAAGAATGATGAATAAGAGGACTGGTTATTTTCTCCTTCTTAATTTAAGAGATTGCTTCGCTTCGCTCGCAATGACAATCAATCTCGTAATGACAATCAATAATGTTGCCTGTTGGCTTTTTTTTGGTATCCTATCGATTAGAAGAAGATGAAGCAAAAAAAAGTAGTTGTAGCCATGAGCGGAGGAGTGGACTCATCGGTGGCCGCAGCTCTCCTCAAAGAGCAGGGATATGAAGTCAGCGGAATATCTATAAGAGTTCATACGATAAAGGCAGTTATGGTGACCACTCTAGGAAGTTAAAGAGATTCAATTTCATTTTCCTTTTATCTCCACTTCATCTTTTCCATAGACTCTCTCACAGTAATGGCATTTAACCTCAAGAGGTTCTTCTCTGAGAACTTTGAATTTTGATATGACTATTTCTTTGCTTGTTATACAAACAGGATTTGTACAGTTTAATACACCTACTAATTCTTCAGGTAGTTTTACTTGTATTTTTTCTATAGCCTTGTAGTTTTTTATAATACTTACGGTGGCGTTGGGAGCAAGAATGGCGATTTTATTGACTTCATCCTTTGTTAAAAACCTGTTATCAATCTTAATCATGCCTTTATTTCCCATCTTCTTGCTGTCCAGATTTAAGGCCACATTTATCGGATACTTGAATTCTTGAGGGTTTAATATCCTAATTATCCTGAAAGTATCTCTGCTTGGTATATGGTCTATGACTGTGCCGTCCTTTATACCTGGAATCTTTCTCTCTTTCATTTTACTTCTCCTTGCCCAGCACTAAAGCCAACAATGCTTTCCTCACAGCCACTCCGTTGGCTGCCTGCTCAAAATAGACGGCGTGTTCAGTATCATCCAATTCAGGATTTATCTCCCCTACTCTGGGTAACGGATGCATAATCTTCAGATCCTTTTTTATATGATCCAACAGATTTATATCCAACCTGTAGGCATTCTTGTATTTTTCGTATTCCAATGGATCGGGAAATCTTTCCTGCTGGATTCTCGTGACATAAAGTATATCCAGTTTTTGACTGACCTCAAATACATCGCTGGTTTCATGGCATTTAATTCCTTTTTCCCTAAGCTCTTTAATATAATGTTCTGGCATCTGCAACGCATCAGGCGCAATAAAATACATCTCCACTTTCCAAAAACATAATGCTATCGCCAAGCTATGAACCGTCCTTCCATATTTCAAGTCTCCTAAAAACCCGATTTTTAAGCCCTCAATCTTTTTCTTTGTCTTTTGAATTGTGTATAAATCGAGGAGCATTTGGGTGGGATGTTGGTTTGCCCCATCGCCTCCATTAATAACGGGGATGGAAGCAGCTTCAGCCGCCAATCTGGCTGATCCTTCAACCGGACTCCTGATAACAATAACATCACTATACCGTTCAGCCATCTTTATCGTATCCCAAACTGTCTCCCCTTTTTTTATAGAAGTAACTTTCTCATCTGAAAATCCCAAAACTTTACCGCCAAGCCTGAACATCGCACTCTCGAAGCTCAACCTCGTTCTCGTCGAAGGCTCAAAAAACAACGTGGCCAGTATCTTACCATCGAGCAGTTTTGGTTTTTCTTTCTCCATTTCTTTGGCGATCTTAAGAATATAAAGCAAATCAGATTTACTGAAATCTCTAACAGAAATGATATCTCGACCTTTAAAATTCAATTCAGCCTCCTTTCAAATAGTTATTTGGCAGTTGCTCGTTGGCCTTCTCGTACATCTCCTGCGGGAACGGCCCGAACGAACCCAGAAAATACTCGCCTTCCGAACGGTCGTATTAGTAGGAACAGACTGACTGTGCTCATTTACCAAGATTTTAATCATTATCTTATCCCAGAATGTGCATCGTCAAATGTATTTGGACTACTATTTTTTAAGCTTTCCAAGAGCTTCTTCACGCCTTTAGCTTGAGGAGCATTCGGCGCAAGCTGGAGAAAAGCTTCGAAGTGCTTAATAGCTTCATCTTTCATTTTCTTTTCGTTATAAAGGTAGCCCAAAAGAAAATTGACATAAGCATGTTCTGCGCGAAAGTTGTATGACTGCTTTAATCTTTCTAACGCTTCGTCCATCTTGTTTTCTTGAATCAATACCTTGGCTTTCTCGAAGTTGATAGCAGCCAGAATTTCTTTGGGCTTTGACTCCTCTGGTCTTAGCTCAAGAGCTTTAAGGAGTGCCTTCTCTGCCTCATCGTCTTTTTGTTGCTGGAAGAGGAAAGTTCCCAAGTTCACATAGGCCTCAAAAAAATCTTCTTTTAATTCAACCGCCTTCTGAAATGCTTGAATAGCTTCCTCAAGCTTGTTCTCTTTGGATAATTTTGTCCCTTTTTCAAAATAGGCGATAGCCTCATCTCCCCTCCTTTGTTCTAAAGTCATCTCTTTGACTAATGTAACCTTAATTTTCCGAGTAATATTAGGACTGAGTTTCAACTCGCCTCTAAAGCTTTTATATCCTTCTTTTTCAACCGTCATATTGTAGTTTCCTGCAGGCAGGGAGCTAGAGGAAAATTCCCCTTCTTTATCGCTCTTGAAATAAAATATTTGACCACTTTCTTCATGCTTTAGTTGAACTTCTGCTAGTGGAATCGCCTCTTTATTGATGTCTAGAACTGTACCCTCTAACTCTCCCTTTCCCTGGCCAACCAGTGGAGAAGAAATGGTTCCCCACATTACTATAATTAATGGAACCAAACAAATAGACGCTAGATGTCTAATTTTATAGGCAAGATACATTTTCTCCTCCCTATCAGACTCATTTAGGCTCGAATTTCCAGAATATTCATATCAAATTCCGGGCCCTGATTCATCCTTTGGCAACATTAGTTGTGAATAAAAATCCTAACACAAGATTCGGAAAAATAAAACAAATTAACTTTAATATCTATTTCTTCAGAATTTCAGCAGGAAAAATTTCTATTTCTTTTGTTTATGATATAATGGAGACGTGAAAAATAAGCAAAAATTAGTGCTTGCATTATTAATATCTGTTTTTTTTGCGTCATTTCTGAGCTTTTCAAACGCTTCAGCAAAAAAATCAGATCCATGGAAAAAATGGCTGGATGAAGTTCATCTCATCATAACCAAAGCAGAAGAATCTGTTTTATATAGTCTAAAAACCGAGGAAGATAGGAAAAGATTTCAAGAACAATTCTGGAAAGCTCGAGATCCTATGTCTGAAACTCCTTATAATGAATATAAGATAGAGTTTTATAGACGGTTAAATTATGCAGATACTCAATTAGAAGGCTCTAACTCAGACATGGGACAGATTTATATTCTTCTTGGCGAACCTTTTGAGAAAAGAAACTATTCTGGCTATGAAGACGTAGTTGACTGCGAGTTATGGATTTACCGTGCTGAAGGGAGGCCCGGACTTCCACCTTTTATGCATTTATTATTTTATAGGCCTAGAAATTTTGGGAATTACAGACGGTTTCACCCAGGTCTTCATAATGCTTTAGATATAATCTCTCCCGGTTATTCATTGCGGAGAGCCTCACAACTCAAGGCCTATCAGATCATATATGAAAGGCTACCACAACTTGCTCGAGCCACTCTTTCTATTATCCCAGGAGACAGCGATCCAGCAAGGGGTCAATCCCTGACTTCTTCGGGCGCTGCAATTGCAGAGATATATACTTTACCCGAAAGAGAAGTGGAAAGAAATTATCTTAAAAATTTTGCGGCCTTCGCAGGTACCGTGGATGTTAGATATTCAGCAAAAGAAATTGGAGGAAAAGGATTTATCACTATAAGTGAGAATAAAGGGTTTACATTCCTTAATTATTCTATTATGCCCGATGATATTGACCTGAGAAGAGTTGCTGACAATTTGTATACAGCAGATGTAACCATTAATCTAAGGATAGAGGACTTGGAGGGAAGAACAATACATCAACAGGAGAGAAATATACATTTGGAATACGATGATGTTAAGAAAAAAACTGAGGTTGAAGAAAGGAAGCTCGCATTCAAAGATTTCGCTCCTATCGTTGAAGGAGAGTACAATGTCAGCATAACTTTTTCTAATAAGGCCAAGGAAGGCTATTTCGTCCATAAAGAGAGGATAAGCATAAACGAGGATACCGTGCCGGTTTTGGTGGGATCTAAAATAAAAGAGCTAGAATCTGATAATTTTATGCCTTTTAGTTCCGAAGGCAAAAAAGTGCTCGCGGATCCAAGGTTAATTTTCAACAAAGCTGAATCTCTTGAAGGTCTAATCTTTTCAGAACAAAAACCTACTATTCATCTTAGGAGTTTTGTAGACAAAAATAACACTTTTGAAATAAAGGATATTGTGAAACAGGGAAATCTTTTTGTGTTCAGACAGCCATTGATGGAAATAAAAAGCGGCAATTATTACTTAAGCATAAAAAACGAAAAACAGGAGGTTTATAATAAAATCATAGCTGTTTTGTCTTTTGAGGTAAAAAAGCCCGTGGATTTTGAAAAATCTGAAGGACCTGCATCAAGGTTTAACTACATTTTTGTGATCGCTCAGGAATATTTAAATAAGGGCAAATTCGATACAGCGATTGAATACTTTAACAAACTTCCTGAAAACCTGTGGAATTCAACCACGCTTCCAGTCATAGCACGGGCTTATTACGCCAACAAGGATTATGAAAAAGTTGTCGAACTCCTGGAAAAAGAGAAAGTGGTAAAAAATTATTCTGTACTTTTATTTCTTGCCAATTCATCTCTGGAGCTAAAAAGAAAACAGAAGGCAGCCGAATATTTTGAAATGCTGCGTAAATATGGAGATACGGTCAAGCTTAATAGAGTCCTAGGGGCCATATATCATTCATTGGGAGAAAGAGAAAAGGCCAAAGTTTACTGGGAAAGGGCGGAAAAATTAGAAAAATCTAAAAAGAAAAATCTGAACAGTAATAAGGAGAAATGAGATGCGAACCATTAACAAATTGATTTTTATCGGCTTATCTATTGTCTTGACCTTCTATATGGTGGCTTTTGCATCTACTACAGGTTCTGTTGAAGGATTCGTAAAAGATGAACAAACAGGAGAGCCGATTCTCAAAGCCAAGATTACGTTCGTGTCTGCCAAATCCTCCAGTATAAGACTCGTATCCCATTCAGATAAAAAAGGACACTTCTACAGGGGCGGGCTGACAATTGGTTTTTACCAGATTACAGTGGAAAAGGAAAATTATATACCGAAGCAAAGTACAGTCAGGGTGTCGCTAGGAGATACAGCTAAAGTGGAAATAAAACTTAAGCCTTTTAAAGGCCCTCCGCCTATAACAAAAAAGATCTCAAGCAAGGCGGTATCTTTGTTGAATGAAGGTAAATATGAGGAGGCAATAGAAAAATTTACGGAAGCAATCACAGAAGATCCAGAGAATCCGATTTTCTATTATTACCGAGGTGCGACCTTCGAAAAAACTGGTAACTTGGACAAAGCAATGGAAGATTATCAAAAATCTGTCGAACTGAAGCCCGATTTCATCTTGCCCACTGCAAACATAGGAAAAATCTACGCAAAAAAGAGAGAACATGAAAAGGCGATCGAGTTCTACAAAAAAGCAGTCGAATTAGGCGATCAAGATGCCACCAATTACTACAACTACGGAATTTGTCTAATGAATTTTGGAAAAAAAGAGCAAGCGAAGGAAGTTTTAGAAAAATTGATTACTCTGGACGAAAATTACTCTGATGCCTACTATCAGCTTGGTATCATTTATATCGGTTTAGGCGACTCGGCAAAAGCCAAAGAATTTCTCCAAAAATTCATAGACATAGATCCAGAGAATCAGAATGCTACGATTGCAAAAGAGATATTAAAAAGTCTGAATTTACCTTAATTATTATTCTGTCTATTATTCTTCTCTAATTTTTGCTGTAGCTGTCTGCCCTTTCGAAGCTCTTCATGATACTTATCCGTTTGACCACGGCGATTGTAGATGTCGGCCAATACAAAATGGGCTAAGGGTGCATATTCTGATTCGGGAGCCAATTCAAGACCCTTCTGGCAAAGGAGGATAGATTCATCAAAGTTTTCACCTAAATCTAAGTATGCTTTTGCCAAGAAAAGGTATCCGTTAGCAAAGTCTTTTTTATGCTTGATGGCTTCCTTGAAGTGTTCGATCCCCTTATGCATATTACTCATCTTCACATAAAGTTTGGCCAGATTGAAATGGGCAGGATAGGCTGCTGGATGCAATTCGATTTCCTTTTTATACTCTTCTATTGCTTGGCGTAGCTCATTCCTCTCTTCATAAACCAGAGCCAGGTTGAAATGGCCATCTGGAATATGGAGCCTCATTTCCAAGGCTTTGTTGAATTCTGCCTCTGCCTGTTCCACCATTTTTTTTTCTAAATAAGCTGACCCCAACAGATTGTGAGCCATAGAGCTCCGTTCAGGTTCTAACTCGATTGCCTTTTGCAAATAAAATATGGCCTTATCTATATCATCCATTTTCATGTATATTTCTCCAAGGTTATAGGCAGGTTTATGATCTCGAGGATCCAATTGAATTAACCTTTCGTACCCAATGATGGCTTCCTCGTATTTTTTTAGGCGCTTGTAAGCGTGGGCTAGGCTGAATATGGCCGCCTCGTATTCCGGGTCAATCTCCAACGCTTCTTTACATTCTTTGATTGCCTCTTCGAGCCTGTTCAGTTCTAAAAAGATCCGAGCCCGAACTAGACGGGCTTCCTTGATCAGAGGATCTTCTTCTATAACCTCTGTTATTCTTTCTAAGGCCCCATCCAATTTATCTTGAGCAAAGTTTCCTTCAGCCATTTTTATTTTATTAAAGAGATGGATTTTATCTTTCGGGTCTGGTAGGTCTCCCGTCTCGCTTAGTTTCGATTGTGAAGTAAAGCCTCCAACATAACCCAAAGCCATAAGCTTTTCCATGGCCTCTTCATCCAGCTTTTGGGGTCCCTTCTCCTCAATCCCTTCTGCAGACATCTTTTCCAGCAGACTGTTTAGCTTTTGTTCAAGTTGCTTTCCTATTCCAATTTCTTGTTTGTAGATATTGGTAAGCTCGTTTGGATCGTTAACAATATCGTAAAGCTCAGGCCTTGGCGCTTGAATATATTTGTAGCGGAAGTTCTGGAGGCTTTTTAACTCGCTCCAGCCATAATGATATCGTGGATAGTAACTCTCACTGTAAGCAAAACGCTCTTGTTTCGAGTTTTTGTTCAAAATCAGTGGAAGTAGGCTCTTCCCCTGGACTTCACTGGGAAGAGGAAGGCCGAGTATCTGCAGCAGGGTGGGCATGATATCAATGGTTTGCACACGTGCATTGACCTTCTTAGCCTTTAAATTTTGAGAAGGGAGGTGGATGATTAAAGGAACAGAGGTGGCCGCGTCATAAATAAAGAAGCCGTGAGCGTTTTCTTTATGTTGTCCAAGGCTTTCTCCATGATCGCCTACTATCACTATCAAGGTTTTCTTTAAAACGTCTTTTTCATTGAGTTTATCCAGCACTTTTCCGATCAACTCATCAACATAGGCTATCTCGCCATCATAGAGCCCCCAATTCCATTTTGAAAATCTGGTTTTGTATGGTTCAGGCGGTTCATAAGGAGTATGAGGATCGTAGAAATGAATCCAGCTGAAAAATTTCTTCTGGTAATTTTCTTCAAACCACTCAAAAAATGCTTCTGTGACTTCTCCCCCTTCTCGCTGAACAGAATCGAGGGATATCCTTTTATATTTCGCAAAATCGAAGTTATCATAATAATAGTCAATTCCCTGGTCCAATCCCCACCGAGAATCAACAACAAAGGCTCCAACAAAGGCGCTGGTAGCCATGCCGTGCACTTTAAGTACTTCTGCCAGGGTGGTCCTATCCGGTTCAAGGTAAAAGCCTCCGTTATCCCTGACACCGTGATAGAAGGGGTAAGTGCCGGTGAACATGGAAGAATGAGAGGGAAGGGTTAGGGGTACCTGACAAGTGGCATTTTTAAACATTATACCGGTCTCTGCAAGCCTGTCTATGTTGGGAGTTTCAGCTCTATCGTAACCGTAACACCCCAAATGGTCGGCTCTGGTCGTGTCCAGGGTGAAAAAGAGGATATTAAGCTCCGAGACTTCAAGAGGTCTCATCAATTCTTCTAATTCAGAGATGTATCTATCCTCTTTTGTAGGAAGGAATCTGGTCAAGGTGAAAAAAAGTATCAAAATAGCAGCTAAAACTCCTGTTAATATAAAAAAGAGAGGCTTAGGGAGAAAAAGTATTTTTTTCATCAGACTCACGGCGAAAATTCTCTCTTAAATGTCGCTTTTGTTTTTTGGTTAATCTCATTTTCCTGGAAAAACATATATTGCGTTTATATTAATCTTCCAAACCTGCATATTTGCAGACGATTTCGACTGCTCGGACAAGGGATCTCACGCCCAATCTTGCGTATTCTTCGTTTAGCTCTGCATTTTCATCCAGGGTACCCAACCCCGGACCCAGGAATATGTTCCCACTGTAGATAAGAGCCGGATAAATTCCCATCTCTTCCAGAGCGGATGCTATAGGATGGGCTTTGATGAATAAATCTTCATTGGTAAAAATTGGTATCCCGAATTCACAGTCTTCCCAAGTCCGTTCATAATTGAGTTCAGTCCCACCCATTGTATAGGATTTGGTGACGATGAGCTTGTCCCTGAACCTGATCGGCTTGAGGGCGCTGAATTCTTCTGTAATGATATCGTGGTATTTATCGATAGGTCTCTTAATTTTATCTGGATCGTCACGTAAAGTTTTCAAGACTGCAGTCAAGCCGACGACAGAATCCCTGCCTGGATCACAAAGAGAAAAAAGAGCCTTGCTATGGGAGGAAACTTCACCATGTCTCTGACCGCCCAACCCTAAGCTCTTTCGAACCGGGACCATAATTTCCTCTTTTCCCACAATAAGGCCGCTGATAGGGGCGCGGGCCGCTTTATCCATGCTCCAAACCATGACATCCGCTCCAATATCTTTAGGGGAGAGCCCTATAACAGGAAGGCAGCTGGCGCTGTCTACCAGATACGGAACATCATATTTGTCAGCAAGTTGTCCAATAAGTTTTTTAAGCTTTGGAACGCCGCTCTCATCTTTCTCGCCATACCCATATCCAGGAGTATCATAGCCAATGCTTGCGAAGCCTGCCAGAGTGTCTGCATGCCGTTCAGCAATCTCCGCAATCCTCTCTATAGATTTCTCAGCATCTGTTCCTGTCATCAAAGGGACAGGATTGAATTTTATCCCGTGAACCTCATATTTGGTTCCAACAAGCCGGACAAATATCGAATCCAGGTTCAGCAGGCTCTTCCCCTCCACACCCAACTCTCCGGCTGAACAGCTTCTGTCAATAAAAAGATTTTTATACTTTGGGGGAAATGGTCTTCCATATGCTGCCATAAATTCAAAATCTTCTTCATAAGGTACGATATACCTCGCTCTATAAGCATCTCCTTTCCTCAGGGTCGGTGGGGCAAATAGAGTTTCAAAACATACCCGCAATGCTGCTTCGCATGTGTTTGTTACGGCGGCGTCATACTCATCACCATAAATGTCTTTAACAACCTCTCTGAGTTCATCTTCCACTTCTCTCATGGGCAGTACCGGGGTCTGATTTGCTTTAATGATCGCATCCAGGACATATTTTGGCAACGACCCGGGACAGGCTGAACTGCCCGGATACAATCCTATCTTATTCTTCAACTTATCCAGATCAAGTTCCTTTGCTGCTTTCCCTGCCTCTTCAAGAATCTTAGGTAGATTGTCGTATATTTCTTGGTACCATTGGAACCTGTATTTTTGTTTCATTTAAACGGCCTCCTTTTCATTTATGTGTATCCTTCTAAAGGATAAGCGACTTCGTGTAAAATGTCACCTTTTTGTTATTCCAAACATGATGAGTCGCGACTCTTCCTAAAAAACTAGGGAAGGTAAGCAATTACTTAATATAAACGCAATTATTCCACTGTCATCGCGAGGAGCGAAGAAGATTCCTTCGCTTTGCTCGGAACAGGCTTTGCGATCTCGTAAGAAAAGGTTGAGATTGCCGCGCTTCGCTCGCAATGACATTGTAAAAATACATATTGCGTTTGTATTAGTATTGCATAAATATAAGGGCTATATTATACTTTTTTTCCATTTTTATGTACATGATTTAAGGGGAAGGAGAAATAAAGTTGAAGAAAGCAATAATCTTAGAGGAGGTTTCTGTGAAAAAAAACATTTTGAGTTTGGTGCTCTTTTTTTTCTCTCTTAGCATTCTTTATTCGCAGGATGCGAATCTCCGTCCTATGACTGTCGATGATGCATTGAATATGGCACGTCTTAGAAACGTTCGAATGTCTCCAGACGGAAAGTGGGTATTCTTTTCAAAATCGGAGCTGGATTGGGAGAAGAACAAGAGAAAGACAAAACACTTCATGATTCCGGCAAGTGGCGGTGAGGCCTTCCAATTTATTGGTGATGCAGGTGGCAGTTCATTCCAGTTTTCGCCCGATGGGAAATATCTCTCATTTAAACGCACTGTCGATAAGAAAAGCCAGATATTCGTCATGCGCCTCAAAGGAGGCGAAGCTATTCAGCTCACTTCTCACAAAAACAGCGTGGATTCCTATAAATGGTCTGCAGACGCAAGTAAAATATTTTTTACGGCTGAAGAACCGATGAGCAAAGAAGAACAGAAAGAATATGATTTGGGAGACGATGCGATCTTTGTCTTTGAAGGGCCGAACGGAAGAGAGGACGCCCGTTGGCGAAACCTCTGGGTATTTAATCTTTCATCCAAGAAAGAAGTGCGGTTAACGGACGAGGAACTTATTATCAACTCCTTCGATATTTCCCCAGATGGAACACGAGTAGTGTTCGCAGCAACAAAACAAGAGACCGATAATTTTTTCTATAGGTCCGAGCTCTATCTGGTTGATGTAAGCAATTCGAAACCAGTTCGACTTACCAATAATAATGCTCCGGAGGGTAATATCCTATGGGCTCCGGACGGGAAAGCATTTGTCTACCATTCCCCTTCTGACAAGGATTACGACTTGACTCACGGCTTCCTCTGGATTATGAATCCAGATTCTGGTAAGAAGAGGAAACTGGAAGAACCGAACCAGGGCAATATTTCCAGCCTCACCTGGACACCAGACGGCAAGAGTCTGTTATTCAACGAAGGACGTCGTACCAATCTCAACCTTTATCGAACCGACATCGCCACAGGAAAAATCCATGATGTTACTAACGTTGAGGGAACTCTCCGGGTTCTCGCTTTTTCGAAAGATAGGACAAAGATGGTTTACTCTTATAGCGATTTTGACACTCCACCTGATCTGTATGTCTCTTCAGTGGGTAAATTAAATCCTGTACGCTTGACTAACACAAACCCATGGATCGAAAAGGAGATATTGTTGGCCAAGGGGGAAGTGATACGCTGGAAGAGCAAAGACGGGATGGAGATTGAGGGAGTTCTTTACGTGCCGGGAAACCGCAAGAAAGGACAAAAACTCCCCTTGATAGTTACTATTCATGGTGGGCCGCCGGGACACTTCTCTAACGGTTTCAGGGCCGTGTTTCATATTTTCGCAGGGCTGGGATATGCCTCTCTCGGTCCAAATATTCGAGGCAGCGATAGCTACGGCGATGATCTTTTAACTGCGCTGCAAGGTGATGTCGGCGGCGGTGAGTTCTATGATGTTATGGCAGGAGTGGACTACCTGATAGAGAAACGAATTGCAGATCCCGACGGGTTAGGAGTGCGGGGTTGGAGTTGGGGAGGAATCCTCGGCAGCTGGGTCATCACGCAAACTGATCGCTTTAAGGCGGCCTCTTTGGGAGCCATGGTCGGTAGCTGGACTGCGGAGTCAGGGCCAGGCCTTAGCTTTGACCTCAAGCTTCATTACATCGGGGGAGCTCACTGGAAAAACCCCGAGGATTGGCGCAAGGTTTCATCGCTCTGGTACGTAAAAAATGTGACAACCCCTACGCTTTTGCTCCATGGTGAGCGAGACGTGGTCAGCACTCCCAATCAAGCCATGATGTTCTTCCAGGCGCTCAAAGAAATCGGTAAGGCTCCAGTAAGGTACATCAATTTTCCTCGAGAACCGCATGGATTTCGAGAGCCTCGGCATCAGCGTCGACGTGACATAGAGGAGATCAGATGGATGCAGAAATACATCCGCGGAATAGACTGGAAACCATGGAAACGAAAAGAGCAAAAATAAAACTCTTCTTTTAACTCTCCTGGGGATGACTCTTGTCTAAATCTTGCCTGTTCTTTGTCCTCCAGTAGTAATAGACTGGAATCCCTAAAGCGGTGAATCCTAAGCCTGCTAAAGATTCGACCGGCTTTTCAATCAAGGTATTGATTAGAATTCCCAAGGAAGCAATGATAAAAGCAATCGGAACAACTGGGTATCCCCATGTCTTATAAGGCCTTGGAAGATCAGGATATTTTCTCCTCAGTGTAAAAACTGAAGTAGCTGCAGTAATCCAAAAGATAATAGCGACAAACATCACGAAGGTAAAAAGCTGCTCAAAGGTACCACTTAAGGTAAGAAAAAAAGCCCAGATCGCTTGGATGATAATGGCAAATCCGGGAGTGCGGAATCTCGGGTGGACCTCTCCAACTTTTCGGAAAAAAAGTTTATCTCTGGCCATAGCGTAGTAAACACGGGGACCGGCTAATATCGTTCCGTTCAATGAGCCAAACACAGAAATCATCACTATTGCAGATATCAAGGCTGCGGTAGCACCACCGAAAAGAGCTGTGGTTGCTTTTTCTGCAATCCTGACCTCACCCATCATTTCGCCAACAGAAAGGCCATAGAGATAGATATAATTAGTGAGGGCATAGAGTATAATCAAGATGAGTGTGCCCAAAATCAGAGAGATAGGTAGATTTCGTTTGGGATTTTTGATCTCACCGGCAACGAAATTGAGATTGTTCCAGCCATCAAATGCCCAGGATACGGCAACAAGAGCTACTCCAAAGCCGATGATAAGCTTACCCAAACTCAAGCCTGTTGGATTCAGAGAAAAATCAACGGCCGTCCCTTTTCCGATCGTAAATCCTAAGGTAATGATAGCCATGATAATACCTATCTTAAGCACGGTAAAAATATTTTGGATTATTTTCCCAAAGCCTACACCGATGTAATTGACAGCAGATAAAAATATGATCAGAGCAATACCGACAAATTGACCGGAAGATAGGGAATATTCAAAAGATTTATTGAAAACATCTATTGCTGTGGAGAAAATGACCTTCTGGGTAGATAATGAAGGAAAGAAATAGCCAAAATACTCAGCAAAAGCCACTGCCAAGGCCGCGATAGATCCCGGTATATAAACTAAAAATAAGATCCAGCCAAACAGAAACCCAGAGAGAGGACCGTATGCCTCTCTCAAATAGACATATTGACCTCCTGCCTCAGGCATAGCAGCGCCAAGCTCTGCATAGGTTAGAGCCCCTGCCATGGTAAGCAGGCCTCCTACAATCCAAGCCAGCAAGATCAGCCCCGCCGAGGGAATAGACTTGGCCATGATACCGGTTGTGAGAAAGATGCCTGAGCCAATGACTATCCCCACCAAAATCATAGTGGAGTCGAAGAGCCCGAGCTGACGAAGGAGTCCTACCTTATTTTTTCCTTGTTCACCTGGCTTATCCATGAATCTTACTCCTTTCCCTTTTCAATCATGGAATTGTTAATTTCTATTTTGTTCCTTGAAATAGAACAACAGAATATAAGCTAAAAGCTCATAAAAGGCCTAACGTTACCCGCTCCTCTATTTGACCTCTGGATACAACAGTGCATTGAGCAGGAATTTGTATGTTCCATGAGATTGAGCTCTGTGCTGACAGGGGAAGCCTATAAGAATGATGTGCCCTTTTTTGTACTTAGTATCAACCACTGCGGCTTTGCGCGCAATCACATCTTCCCCGAAGAGCCAACCGCTCAAAAGGATATCATCTTCAGGAAACCTGGCTACAACTTTCCTATCCCACCCTTCAGACGGGATCCGCGTGCTCAGAGCCATGCTTTGATAAAACATGATTGCAGCCTCTTTTGGCATTCCGTATCCGATAGGCGATTTGTTATCGACTTTGACTCTTAAAATAGAACCAGGACATGAAAATTTGCTCCGGTCAACTCTTTCTAGGGCATTTCCAGCAGGCACGTTGAAATCGTCGAAAGCCAATCCGCAGGCACTGTTGAGAGTAACGAGAATGCCTCCTTGTTCGACAAAGGACTTCAACGCTTCAACTCCTTCCTTGCCGATGCCACCTTCATACTCAGGAGGGATGCTCCCGGAGTAATATCTTGCATAGAGTGATGATGGACTGCGCCTTCCTGTTTTTATTATATTCGCATTTTCATCCGCAAAGACTATCACATCAAACTTTGCTCTCAGGTTGACTTTCTTCTTCTTTGTTCCCTTAAAATCCTTATTATGAAGCGTCGCGAAAGGGATGCTCAAATCATCAAAAACATACCGAGTCCAACCCTCATCCATGTTTGATCTCCAGGACTGATAGAGGCCGATCCGGAATCTCTTCAAAGAAGCTTTCGGGATATCTGCGATGTTTTCAAGCCCAAAGGCTCTCACATCCCATTTATCTAAAAGGACAGGAAGGGTTTTCCTCACCTGAGGGGTGTTTTTAACAATAAAACTTCCTGCCGCCGCTACGAATCCTTTACCTTTGATGATGTCCTTGGAGCGGTAGATTTCCGCTTTCGTCTTGATAAGGGAGAAGACGACCGAATAGGAATTATTGAGTCGGGAATCAAGGACGATATATGATGCAGTTTCTTGGGGCGGTGTTGGAGAAGGGTAAGGAACTTTATCCAACTTTGTGAGGTTTGCCTTGAAGGGATTATTGATTTGATCACATTTGATCCCCATCTGTAAGGGAAGAGTCCAGCCCGCATTGTCGTAGGCCAGTGGAATGAAGGGACCGTTAGGATATTGGCGTTTGAGGTCTGGATGTTTTTGTATTTCGAGCAAAGCCTGCACATAAGGTCTGTAAGGTTGAGACATCAGGATGACAAAAGAGCCGGCAGGGTAGAGTTTGTCACCAATGACGAAGTCTTCTTTAGCTTGATTGATTTCTACCCCAGAGGACATCAGGACGTCGAGCATTTTAAGGGTGGTGGGGTAATCGCCCTGCTTTTTAGAAATGACAAAAGCATACGGCTGGCCTTCCTCTCTTTTTTCGATTGAGTCCTTGCACATTCTGTAAAAGTCGTACAAAAATTCTTCTTTGTGGAGAAAAGCTGTCTTAACCAGGCTGAGGGAAAGGGTCAACTCGTAGTCCACGATATCTCTCAGCCTCCACCAGCCACCGGGCCATGGGTCCGGAAACTGCATGCTTTTTTCGATATATGATTTTGATATTTCTGCGGGATCGATATTAATCGGGCTGGCCATCCTTACCTCCGCCGCTTCGCTGAGGAGGCATATAGTGTTGTGAAACCAGGGAGTGTTATCGCAGGCTCCATCCCACCATCCCGCAAATTCCTGGCCGTATTGGACACCTTTGAAGCCATTCTTCTGGAGGTCATAGGCCATGTTCATTCCACACAGGGCAACTCCACGCCAGAGAAGAGGATGAACATTGGGATTGGGAGGATTTGCAAAAGGCGGGATCCAGAGACGTGCGCCCGTAGGGCCTATCTGGTGCTGGTCGATATGGATTTGAGGAATCCAGTCATTGTACATGACTTTTGTGACTACTTTTGTTTCAGCCAGGTTTAACATGAACCAATCACGATTGTTGTCATGACCGGCATAATGTTGATACAGCCAGGGCATACCGCCTCCTTCATACTCGGTGCCCACATATTTCCGGTACCAATCAGTTACCATTTGCTGGCCGTCCGGGTTAATGGTTGGAGCAATCAGAATGATGACATCTTCCAGAACTTTATCAGCATCAAAGGGTGTTTTTCCCGTAACTAAGTTGTAGGCAAATTCCATGGCCATCTGAGAGGAGCCGATTTCTGTTGCGTGAAGATTACACGTTATAAAAACGATAACCTTACCTTCCTTAGCCAGCTTTCTGGCTTCATCTGGAGTCAGGCCTCTTGCATCTCTCAGTTTTTTGGTTATGCTTCGATAGGTGTCGAGCTTAGCCATGTTATCTTCGGAAGTTATGACGGCCATTATCATGGGCTTGTTTAAGGTGGATTGGCCGATGGTCAAAACTTTGATTTTTCCCGATTCCTTATCGAGCTTTTGGAAGTAAGCCTGAATTTGGTTGTAATCAGCAAGCTTGCGGTCCGCACCAACTCTATGGCCTAAAAAATCATCAGGTGTGGTCTGGGCGATGAGTATAAATGGCAAAAGCAATAATAGAAGGCTGGTGAAAGAAAATATTTTTTTTCTCATTAGATCCTCCTTGAGTATATTTAATTTAAAAAAGGATTTTTTTATCATTATTCCCTAATCTTTTGAAACTTCAAATTCTTAACGCGTCCTGCCTGCAGTATAAAACCAATAATTCTTTTTTCTCTATCTCTCTTGAATTCCAATCTCCTTTTGCCCCAACCAAAGTTATCGGTTGAATACGCAGTAAGAATGCTCGAAGTCTCTCGAAGTTTTAAAACCAAATTATTGCTTTCCACATCAAGAATATATGTAATATCGAGTTCGTCACTGTAATAGTCACCGACATATGTCTGCAATTGCGAAGATGAAAGTTTAACGGGCTTGGGCCTTTCTCCTCGACAACGCTGCCTCTGCCTGGGAGTTGGAGATTCTGTGAATTGATCTGCGAGATACAGATCTGCAATTTTTCTTGCGATTCGTCCCGTACTAAAATTACTCAGGTTTGACAGGATCACTACAGAAAACCGCTGGTCAGGAAACTGCATATATTGAGCCTGGTATCCGACAGCAGATCCTCCATGGCTCACAAGTTTTAGACCGCCATAGTGGCTTATATTCAGCCCAAAAGCGTAGGGGATGACTTCACCGTTGTTTAGCTTCCCACGAGTCTGCATCATATTGATCAGATTTTGAGTGCCATCACCCAATTTATTTTCATAGAAATTCTGATCCCATTTAAGAAAATCTTCTATGGTAGTAAAAACACCCAAATCACCTATCACTTTAAGCCTGAGTATATCCAATCTGTATCCGTCTTCTTTTTTTGGAGAATATCCATACGCTCTGTTTTTAACAATCATATTTGGGTCATCATGAAAATGAGTGTTATTCATTCCGAGCGGATCAAATATATATTTTTTTGCAAAGGCGCTTGTTTCCAATCCGCTCACTCGACTAACAATTTCTGAGAGTAAAAAATACCCAGAATTTGAATACAAATACTCATCTCCTGGCTTAAAATTGAGTTCTTTCTGCCGCGAGAGCGTTCTAACAAGTTCTTTGGGCGTATAAACATAACCGCTTCCTTCTGGTTTTCCCATTAACTCTACAAGAGTCAAATATTCCCGCACGCCGCTTGTATGATGCAGCATGTGTTTTAGCTTTATGGATCCATTATACTCTGGCCAATCAGGGAAGTATTTTCGGATGTTGTCATCCAGGGATATCTTTCCTTGTTCGGCAAGAATAGCTATACACATGGCAATAAACTGTTTTGAAATAGAACCTATGCGTGAGGGAGTCTGTGGCGTCCAAGGAAGGGCATACTCAAGATTAGCTATGCCGTAGCCGCGGGCATATATGATTCTTCCGTCTTTAAGAATCCCGACTGCTGCCCCTGGAGAATCATCCTTATCCCATTGTTTGAACATTTCATCCACTTTGTCAGTAAGGGCGTTATGAGTATAGGCTTGACAAGCGACAGCTGTCTGTGTTTTAACTCCAAAAACTAAAACAAAAGATATACAAAATATGAGCCTTATGAGGAATTTATTATTGCTATCCATAACTCCTCCTTTATGAAAACTTATTGCTATCCAATATTTGCAGGTACTACGAGTCACGGATTACTGTGATATTTAATTTATATATATTTCTTAAGAAGCCCTGTTTTTTCGTTAAATTCCCTGATGAGCTTGTCCCACTCTGTATAGGAGCGATATTTATCTCTCCAGTAGTTCTCATCGTACCATTGGCGATCCAGCTCTTCCACGTCTTTTCCAATTTGTTCAACCCAGGTAAAGTATTTAAGATTATGCATTCTTTTCTTATCCCAATAACTGAGTTCGAGCATATGATCTGTTGTAAGATTCAAAAGGCAGGTATCAAAATCAACTGCAGCCTGGTTATCCGTATATTCGCCTCTTTCTTCTTGCAATTCTTCAATCCGGGACTGGTAAAGTTCCATGGAGTCTGTGGCTATCGTGAATACGATATCATTCTCATCCATCTCATAATACTTAGCCATTTTGATAGAGCCGATGAGGTTGGCGATAGAGGAAATTCCAAGCAGGTGCAATTTATCGATGATTTCCTCTGAGACGCCTTTTGATTTAAGGTAGTTTTTTCCCGAAGGTTCGTTTAACAGCCGCAAAAGCCGAATGCAAAACTCATCATTTATACCGGCGACCATATCCATGTTTTTCAAGTTATGAATCCAAGGAACATGTTTATCCCCGATGCCTTCAATCCTATGGGCTCCATACCCACTATATAGGAGAGTGGGGCACTGCCAGGCCTCACCGGCACAGACCTTTATTCTCGGGAATTTTTCTCGTAGATAATCCGCACATCCTAAAGTCCCTGCAGAACCCTGAGTTAAAAAAAGGGCAGTAAGCCTTTGTTTGTCTTTTCTTTCTTTATTGTAGGCTTCTTCAATCGCCTGGCCTGTGCATACATAATGCCAGATGGCGTTTCCGATCTCATCGAATTGATTTAAAATCACGACCTCATCAGGTCGGGCTCTCTTTAATTCGAAACTCTTATCATAAACTTCTTTGACGTTGCTTTCCGAGCCAGGGGTTGCATGGATTTCTGCCCCAATTTTTTCCAACCATTCAAATCTTTCACGGGACATTCCTTCAGGTAACACTGCAATGCTTGGACAAGCAAGAAGATAAGAATCATATGCACCGCCTCGACAGTAATTTCCTGTAGAAGGCCACAAAGCTTTCTGATTCGTCGGATCAAAAGCACCTCTTACCAATTTTTCCACAAGAGGTCCGAATGTGGCTCCGACTTTATGAGACCCTGTGGGGAAATATTTTCCAATCAGCATTATGATTCTGGCTTTAATGCCTGTTAATTCCTTCGGAATTTCCATGTAATTAACGTCGCCAAACCCGCCTCCGGATTTTACCGGTTCATTCTTCCATGTGATCCTAAAAAGGTTTCGTGCATGGAGGTCCCATAATCCAATGTTTCGAAGTTCATCGTTTATGCCCTGGGGAATCTTTTCGGGATGAGCCATTTCCTCATAGGTGGGAATGATGATATCTTTTTCCCTGCATCTCTTAATAGTATTTTCCAATACTTTTTTTGGTTCTCTCATCTTGGAAGTCCTGTTTTTTTACAATAATAAAATTTAATATGCATGTTGTTTTGCCATAGAAAAAATTGAAGAGCCTAGAATTTTAGAAACCCTCAATCTGTTTCGGGAAGTAATCTTCACAGGTCCCTTCCCGGTAAACATCTGCCGTACAGCAGTGCAGCCCGCCCCCAAATGGTGATACTTTATAGAACGGGACTGGAACAACTTCAAAGCCATGTTTATCGAACAACTCCATGGTAGTGATCTCACTGGCTTCAACACAGATGGTCTTCGGATCGATTACAAGAGTATTCATGCTCAGCCACCAGCTGCAGAAATCCAACGGATATTTCTTCTCGAGAAGCGCTTTTGGGGTTTCCACAATTTCCCAATCATTCTTCTCGAATAGATCTAATTCTACCTTATCGAGAGGGGGTCGTGTTGGATTGATGAGCCCTAGGCCGGGACGAAGCGGTATAAGGGTTGTGTCCATATGCCACGGTAGTAATTCTCTGCGTCCCACCTTATGTATTCTATGGTCAGGGAAGTGGCGCCGCAGCCAATCAATACCAGCGTAATTTGTAACCATTGACTTCTGGACAAAAAGATCCTTTCCGTATCGAACGACATCGGCAGCATCAAACAGCGGCTCCGCTTCAGTGAGTATCCAATCCCCTTTTTCCGCACGCTCATACTGCTTCTCTTCGCTTAATGAGTTCCATTCCTTCCACCAGTCCTTCTTGTAAGTGCGTTCTGATAAACGCGGTTTGGGCGCCGCTTCAAAGCGAAAGTTTGGATCTTCTTTGAAGTATCGTTCGAACAAAGGTCGGTAGCAAAGAAACTCAAACCAGCGGCTATGGTAGGACATCGTCGCTTCCAGAATTTCGTTGCCAACTGTGAGCAGTATGTCCCGAACAGGTGTGCAGCCAAACATCGTTTCCTGTTTCCAATCGGGGGTTTGAACCGTCTGGCTGAAATCGATCGGAGTCGGCCGATCAACGCGAATACCACGGCTCTCAAGAATTTTGGCAAAATTGTCTAACTGTTCGTTGGCATTATCTACCATTTCCTGGGGGTAAGGTCCGTATTTGCCCAAGGGGAATCCGTCTTCAGGCCAATCGCGTTGAACGGCAGTCTCTGGAGCCTGGACCATAGTTCCGTCGGCACGACCGAGAATGATATGCTTTAGCGGATCCCATTCATTCCAGGAATTGACAACTGTTTTTTTTGCTTCTTGAGTCATTACTATCTCCTTAAATTTAATATTGTCAGGTTATATATTGGCTGCGAAACTATAATAAGTCTCCTACTTCTTAGTTATCTAAAAAAATTAAGTAAAAAACTTTAGGATGTCAAGCAATAATCTCATTAAATGAAAGATTATCCAAATTATTAAGCAAGATATGCTTAATCGTAACGATAGTAGACGTTATTATCATCTAAATGTCCAATTGCTGATTTTAGGGATTTGCTCTTTTTATCGTAAGATAACGCTTAGTTAGCCTACTCTCTCTCGCACTCTATTTACACTTTGGATTATTAAACAGGAATCCGTTTCTCTTCTTTAATGACATTCAGCACAAGATGGGTAATAGCTCGTTCGATATTCGATAAAGGGAGTTCTTTCTTTAAAAAATTTGTAAGATCATCACGCCCTTTAAAATAACAAACAAGAATCAAGTCCCAATTCCCTGTGACTTCATAAACAGCTCCAACTTGAGGAAATTTAGCTATCGCTTTCTGAACCTCAGTGTCCTTTTCCTGTTTGACACGAAGACTAATAATAGCCATAAGATTATAACCAACAGATTCCGCATCGATAAGAGGAATATATCCCTTTAAAACTCCTGATTTTTCAAGTTTATCTACTTTACTATAGAGCGTTGTGGGTGAGATTCTGAGCTCTTTGGCTATCCGACGAAAACTCATCCTTGCATTCTTATTTAATGCGTTTAAAATTTTTCTGTCTAATTCTTCTATCTTCATAGACTTCATGTTATAATAAGTTATCAAACAATAATCAAAATGTAAACTTTATGGGAGTTCTTTTTTTGACAATAGTCCTATGCATTTGACATGTAAAATAAATTATTTTCAGACATCAAACTCTGCAAATCTCTTCAAAAGAAACAATAATTATGACATTAAATTTCGAAAACTTACGATTGAACATTTAGATGATAATAACGTCTACTATCTTTACGATTAAACATATTTTGTTTAATAGTTTGGACGATTTTTCATTAATAGATATTATTGCTTGACATCTTGATGTTTTTTTCTTATTTTTTTTTAGATAGGTAAAAAGAGTTGGAGAATTATTATTTCAGTCATCGCGAAAACCACTAATTAAATTTGTAATATTGTTAATTTGATATGAGAGGAGGTAGATATGAAAGAAATGATATATATCTATGAAGGTAAGGGGGAAGGGAAATCTTTCCCAAGGTATGAAAATACAAGGAATAGGAGGTTTAAATGAAAGAGTTCAAGAGAGCAATTGTATTAGTTCTTGCATTTGGTCTTCTCTGGAGTATGTCTTATTCGCAGTCTAAAGTGTCAGGTGCTTTGGAAGGTAGAGTCATCGACGATGAGGAGAATTCTCTTCCAGGAGTTGAGATTAAACTCTCTTCTCCCGATATGATTGGAGGCAATCGAAGCAGAATTACAGATACGGACGGTAAATTCAGATTTGTTGGACTCCAGCCAGGAACTTATAGTATTGAGGCATCACTTCAAGGATTTACACCTAAAAGGAAAGAAGATATCAGGTTGTTTGTCGGACAAACTTTAATTGTTGATTTTACTCTCACGATAGGAACATTGCAAGAAACGATTACGGTAACGGGTGAAGCGCCCCTTATTGATGTCAAAGATTCCGCAGTTGCTTCTACTCACATTCCAGAAGCGACAATAAAAGATATTGTTTTTTCTCGCGATTCTTATCAATATTTTGCGATGGATCTTGCACCTGGTACCTATGTAGCAGGTTGGCATGGGATTAAGGCTTATGGAGGTACAACGAGGCAGGGGAATGCTTATACGATGGACGGTGTGGAGTTTTCTCACGGTGGCTTTGGGGATAGCTGGATGGAATCAGACTCTAATATTTTTTCGGAGGCAGAAGTAGAAGGCCTGGGTGCCGCGGCTGAATACGACGGTTTTGATGGCCTTCATCTGAGTCTTATTACAAAGAGCGGAGGAAATACTGTTGAGGGGATGATACAATTTAATTACGGGGATATTGCTTGGACCCAAGATAACGTCGATCGCAGTAATCCCTTCTATGAATTAGTAGAAGATCCCGAGAAGCAGGGCTTAATATACGGATCTTTCCTGATAGGAGGTCCCCTTGTTAAGGATAAGCTCTGGTACTTTGGTTCAGGTACTTTCAGAAAATTTACTTTTGAAGATACTGTAGTAGTAATTCCGTCGTTAGAATACGAGACGGGAAGATACTATAAGTATCTCCCAACAGGCATTCTTAAATTTACCTTCCAGCCTACTACGTCCACTAGACTCTCGGCTTCCTGGGTAATGGACTATTTTAAGATGGAACATCAATACCAGGATATTTATTGGCCTTATGAAGCAGCGCCTTGGGAACGTGAGCCATCTTGGGTTGCCAACATCAGAATGTTCCATTCTTTTTCAGACAAGACATTTATAGAAACTACTCTTGGATATACAAAATCGGGATTTGGAGTGGGAGGCTATTCGGATGAACCCGGACATGTTGATGATATCACAGGAATTCACACTGTAAATTATGGATTTAGGATACAAGACGATGCCCCTCGTTATTCTGCAAATGTTGCATTATCCCATCATGCTGATGATTTTATTGCAGGATCTCATGATTTTAAGTTTGGCGTTGAAGTTGAACATATTGTAGATCATTATTATTTTCGCTACAACGGTGGTTATTATTATGTAGACAACGTTGAATATTATGGTTATTACTATGATTATGCTTATTCCTGGTCTATGGATGTAAAACCTAAGGGTACTAGAGTAGCTGCTTTTGTTCAGGACAGTTGGAAAATTGGTAATCTTACAATCAATCCTGGGATACGTTTCAATTATTACAGAGGTACTCTTGCAACTTCGACTGAAGTATTTAAAACCAGTGGTTTTGCACCAAGATTAGGTATTGCTTGGGATGTTTTTGGGGACCACAAAACTGCTCTGAAAGCTCATTACGGAAGGTACTATGACAAATTCATTACAGGTATATTTAATAATGCGAGTGCTGGGGAGTCGGATTTTGTCGGATATATGGTCATGCCGGATGGCAGTAAAGTTGAACTATGGAGAGATCCTTATACTAATCCAACTACTATAGATCCAGATATAAAGATGCCTTCTTTAGATCAGTTCTCTTTCGGAATAGAAAGAGAACTGATGCAAGATACATCAATTGCCTTATCCTTTGTCTGGAAGAGATGGTATAATTCTATTTCCCGCGTAAACATCGGTGAAGCATTTACATTAACTGACTTTACATTTACAGATGCCCAGGGACAAAGTCAAACATGGGATATATATGATCGCACTGCTTCCGCGACTTCATTCTTACTGACCAATCCCCGACCAGGTCTTACTCCTTATATACAAAGGGAGAGTAAAAAAACGTTTTTGGGCTTCGTCGCTGAGTTTGAAAAAAGATTTTCAAACAATTGGATGCTTAATGCTTCTTATTCATATGGAAAGGAAAAATTATATGCCACTGGAACGGATCCAAACTCTCTGCTGGCTTTTGATCGCTGGGGAGGAGCTTTTGCTTATCCATTTCATATTTTTAAGGTGTACGGAACATTTCTCTTACCAGCGGATATCAAATTCAGCCCCAGTTTCTTCTGGAGATCTGCATTCGACGGAGATGGTAGATGGCAAGCAGAAGTAAGAGCTTCTGGTATTACAGGCAATCCTCTAGTTGATATCGAAAAACCGAACTCCAATAAACTTCCTGCTTACATATCTCTTGATTTAAGACTGGAAAAGAGTTTCACAATCCAAGGTAATCTACGATTATCAGGCTACTTAGATGTTTACAATGTTTTGAATCGACAAAGAGCAACAGATGTACAAGCCCGATTAACAAATCCTGATTTTGGAAAGGCCTTTGATGTTAATTACGGGAGAGAGTTCAGGCTTGGAGTTCGAGTTTACTTTTAAGAATCCAAAAATCAGGGTTCTATAGGCAGAGTTCCACGGGCTTGCCTGTGGGTGAAGGCGTAGGTGGCGACATGCTTTGCTAACAAAGTATAGGTTAGATTAACTGAGCACACTGCATATCGCTAAGAGTACCATATTATACGGATAAATAAATATCGCTGCCCCATCCTAAATCCTGGAGTACAACTATATTTACGAAAACTTTTTCACTAAAGTAGGCAGAGCCTTCATGGATGCAAAATAGTAGAATATAGCTTACAGGTTAGTCTCCTATTCATATGACGATGATTATCCCTTCCAGGACTTAGGGCAAGCGAACCTTGAATTTAAATAAATGCCACGGTTTTAGGAGTGGGCGTCTACTCGAGCCAAAAAAAGGGAAGATAAATGTAATTTTAAAAAGAGGAGGTAATAATGTTTAAACGGTGGCTAATAATCATCAGCTCCTTGACAATGATGATGTTTTCTTTGGCCGGATGCAAGAGTGGAAAATTTGACATCCTTGTAAAAAATGGAAAAATCGTTGACGGAACAGGAAATCCCTGGTTTTATGGCGATATTGGCATAATTGGGGATACCATTGCCGAGATTGGAGACCTTTCTGGAAGAACTGCCGCTAAAACCATCGATGCCAAGGGATTGGCTGTTTCCCCCGGATTTATCGATATGCACACTCACTGTAATGGTGGATTAGGAAGGCCCGATGCCAATGCGAACTTGAACTATCTGATCCAGGGGACAACAACAGTAGTTACAGGCAACTGCGGTGATGGGACATTTGAGGTTGCTGAGACCAAAGACAAATGGGAAAAACAGGGAATCGGAACAAATGCCGTCCACCTGGTTGGATTTGGTACAGTACGGAGCTCAGTCATGGGCGTAGAGCCGCGCGATGCTACACCAGAAGAGCTGGATAAGATAAAGGAGATTGTCCGACAGGCGATGAAGGAAGGCGCTTGGGGGATGAGTACGGGTTTAGAATATATACCCGGCCGTTATGCAACTACCGAAGAAATCATAGAAGTCACAAAAGTCGTTAGCGAGTTTGGAGGGGTTTATGCCAGTCACCAGCGCAATGAGTTTGATCGCGTACCTGAATCCACTCAAGAAACCATCAGGATTGCCGAAGAAGCTGGAGTACGAGCCAATGTATCCCACCTCAAAGTATGTAGAAAGGATTACTGGGGGAAGATGAAAGAGACTGTAAAATTGATTAACGACGCCCGGACCAGGGGAGTATACGTCGTTGCAGATATGTATCCCTATCACTATGCATCAGGGGGGCGAATTCTGCCGATTGCCATAAACGCTGGCTGGGCCCCTTTCCATCTTCCGAATGACATGGAACCATTTGCAGAACTAAGAAAGAAAATGAGGGACCGGGATCTACCAGATTCAGAGAGGGAGAAGCTTAGAGAGCAGTATGTGGATGAGCTGGCAAAGGCCCTCGCTGATAAATCAAAACGGGAGCAGATCAGGAAATCAGTACTCGAGGGAGAGCCTCATAGGCCAAGTGCTGTAGCCTTAGCTGGTTGGGATAGTTATTTGGTCACAGTAGCCGAGAAAAACACTCATCTGATTGGAAAAATCCTATCGGACATAGCCAAAGAACAAAAAAGAGTTCCCTTTGATCTCGCCGCAGATTTGGTTATTGATGAACCCGACCTGTACGTCGCTTGTGGAGTCATGTCGGAGGACGACATGAAGTATGCGATGAAAGAAGATTGGTTGATGTTTTCAAGCGATGGGGACGCTTCGCCTATCTTAAAGGAAACCGACGTACCCAGAATCGGGCATCCCCGCGCTTTTAGCAGTCAAGCCAGAGTACTCCGTAAGTTCGTAAGAGAAGAGAACGTACTGACACTGGAGAATGCCATCAAGAAGATGACCTCCCTTCCTGCCTCTTTCCTACAGATAAAGAATAGAGGACTGCTCATGAAAGGATTCAAAGCTGATATAGCCATATTCGATCCTGATACTATTAGGGATAATGCCACATTTACTGATGCACGCCAGTACAGCACGGGGACTGAATACGTGATTGTCAACGGAAAAATTAGCATAGAAAATGGTGAATATGAAGGTGCTCTCGACGGGAAGCTGTTGCTGCTAACGGAAAACAAATAAGTACTAACATCGCTGACCCGGGAATAGCTGATATCAGCGCTTCATTACAATCAAGATATTAAAATTTTCCAAAAAAAGGAGAGAACAATTGTCTAAACGATGGTTAGTAATTTTTAGTATACTGGCAGTTTTGCTGCTTTCTTTTGTCGTGTGTCAAAAAAAAGGTGCTCAAGATTTTGACATTCTCATTACGAACGGAATGATCGTTGATGGATCAGGAGACAATGCATATGAGGGTGACATTGGAATCATTGGCGATACTATTGCCGAGATAGGAGATCTTACTGGAAAAACGGCCATTAAAACCATAGATGCCGAAGGATTGGTTGTTTCCCCAGGGTTTATTGACATTCACACTCACTGTGCTGAGGCATTATGGAAAGTTGATGCCAATGCTAATCTGAATTATTTAATTCAGGGGACAACCACAGTTCAAACAGGCCCCGACGGAGAGGGCACTTTTAAAATTGCCGAGATAAAGGCTAAATGGGAGAATCAGGGAATCGGAACAAACGTTATTCCTCTAGTTGGATTTGGTGTAGCCCGGAAAGAGGTCATGGGGGTGGAGGCACGCAAGGCCTTATTTGAAGAAATTGAGGAAATGAAGGAAATCATCCGACAGGCCATGAGGGAAGGTGCCTGGGGTATGAGTATTGGTTTAGAGTATATCCCTGACCGCTATGCTACGACCGAAGAAATCATCGCCGTAACAAAAGTGGTTGGTGAGTTTGGCGGGATTTACCATACACATCAGAGAAATGAGTTTGATGGTGTCCTGGAAGCCACAAAAGAAACCGTAAGAATCGGCGAAGAAACCGGGGTGCGAGTGCATACAACTCATTTCAAAGTGTGTGGAAAGAATAACTGGGGGAAACTTAAAGATGCCGCAAAAGCGATAAATGACGCCCGTACTCATGGAATTCAAATGACTGCAGATATTTATCCTTACGAATACCCATCAGGCGGACCCCTTATATCGATTTCAAAAAACGCCGGGTGGTCTTGTTTTCGTCTTCCTAGTGATATGGAACCGTTTGCAGAACTGAGAAAAAAAATGAGGGATGAAAATTTGTCAAATGCGGAGATGGAAGAATTGAAAGAGATGTATATAGATGAGCTTTCCAAAGCCCTGTCTGATAAATCAAAAAGGGAGAAGATTAAAAAATCGGTTCTTGAAGGAAGCCCATATGATCCAAGTCCTTTAGCAATATCGGGCTGGGATAGTTATGGAATTGTTGCGGCCAAGAAAAACACCCATTTGATTGGAAAAATCATTTCAGATCTTGCCGCGGAACAGAATAGAGACGCCTTCGACATCGTGGCAGATTTGGTTATTGATGAACCCGACATATACACCTCTTGTGGAGTCTTGTCCGAGGATGACATGAGAGATGTGATGAAATATGATTGGCTGATGTTTGCCAGCGATGGATACGCTTTACCAATTGTGACGAAGACAGACACCCCTACAACTGCTCACCCACGCGCTTTTGGTAGTCAAGCCAGAGTACTTCGCAAGTACGTTCGGGAGGACAAGGTTTTAACACTGGAGAATGCTGTTAGAATGATGACCTCTCTTCCCGCCGATTTACTTCAGATGAAAAACAGAGGGCTGCTAAAGAAAGGATTCAAAGCTGATATAGCCATATTCGATCCTGATACTATCAAGGACAATGCTACATTTACTGATGCACGCCAGTACAGCACTGGAACCAAACACGTGATTGTTAACGGAAAGATCAGTATAGAAAATGGGGAATATGATGGTGCCTTAAACGGGAAATTGCTGCTGTTAACAGAAAACAAATAAGTACCAATCTACTCTTAATCAAATAAATTTATTTAGAGTATCGTGGTCCCCGAATATCCTTTCCCGGGAGTACACCGGTGTGCTCTCCGTTCTCAGCTATCTGCCTTTTTCTTCATTAATTCTTTCAGAGGCTGCCCAGGAACAAAGAAGAGAACGCTTTGACCTCGCCGTAGATTTAGTCATTGATGAACCTGGCTTGTATATCGCTTGTGGAGTCATGTCGGTAGACGATATGGTGAATGAACATAACAGTTTGATTTGGTCGAAAAACTTTTATAGAATTAAATCAGCCACTTCGAACGAAAACAACAGAAGAGATGTTCACTATTTTTAGTGATGATGGTTTTTTTCTTATCCGATGAAAATATTAATACACAGACGAAAAAGAATGCTTCTTCTCTTTGAATTCCTGAATGGCGATTCGGGCATGATACAAACGAGTGCTTGGATGAGCAGAGAAAAGAACAAAAAAAAGCTAGGAATTTTCACAATATCTATTTTGATACATGTATTGATTTTCTTTTTCGTATCTGCCTGTTATGTGTATCCATCGCCTGGAACTGATAAAGAAAAATTGAACGTCCTCCTCATAACGATAGATACTCTCAGAGCGGATTGGCTGAGTTGTTACGGCAGCAAACATCTAGATACACCAAACATCGATAGCTTGTCAGAGAGGGGCGTCCTTTTCTCCAGGGCCTTTGCCAATACGTCCACCACATTACCTTCCCATGCCAATATTCTCCTCGGGACAACACCTCCTTATCACGGAGTGCATGATAATGTAAATTTTGTGGTGCGAGAAGAATTTCTTACGCTAGCCGAGTACTTGAAGGATCATGACTACTCCAACGGAGCTTTTATCGGGGCTTTTCCTCTCCATGCGAAATTTGGTCTTAACCAGGGGTTTGATACTTACGATGATGAGATGCACCGCCTGCCATTCCAGGATTTCATGTCAGAAGAGAGGAGAGGTGAAGTCGTTGTCGAGAGAGCCCTTGGCTGGCTGAAGAAGCGGAATGCTCCCTGGTTTCTCTGGATTCATTGCTGGGATCCTCATGATCCCTATGAACCTCCAGAACCGTTCCTGACTCAATACAAAGAGCATCCTTACACAGGAGAGGTAGCTTATGTTGATTTTGTCCTGGGAAGGTTTTTTGCCTACCTGGAAGAAAACAATTTATTCGAAAATACTCTCGTTATTTTTACCGGAGATCACGGTGAATCATTAGGACAACATGGTGAAAAAACACACGGCTTTTTAGCCTACAACACGACGATCTGGATTCCCCTGATCATAATCTCTCCAGGGCTTGAGAAACGCCGAGTTGAGCACTATGTCAGTCATATCGACATATTCCCCACGGTGTGCGATATTCTCAATCTCGAAAAGCCGTCTTTCCTTCAGGGCATCTCGCTTGTCCCGGCTCTTAAGGGAAAAAAGGTGCCCCAAAAACCTATCTATTTTGAGTCTCTCCATCCCTACTACAGTAAAGGCTGGGCACCACTCAGGGGATTTGTTTTTAATAAGGAGAAGTATACCAGCTCCCCTATTCCAGAGCTTTATGATTTGGGTGCGGATTTTGATGAGAAGAACAACCTCGCTGCGAAAAGGAAATTAGATAGATTTGAAAAACGGTTAGAGAAAATCATGAGTGACTATATATCTCCCGAAAGCGAGAGAGCAGTAGAGAGACTTGACAATGAATCACTAGAAAAATTGAGAAGCCTGGGTTATATCTCGAGTTCTCAGGAAACGAGAAAGGGAAATTTTACACGGGATGACGATGTCAAAATGCGTCTTCCGTATTATAACCAAGCCATGGAGGCCCTTGAACGGTACGAAGAGGGGAATAAAAAACAAGGATTCGAGACGTTAAAGAATATTATCACAGAAAGAAAGGATCTTGCTGTCGCCTATATTAATCTTGCCGATTTATACAAAAAAGAGAAAAGGCTGAGAGATGCTATTGAGGTTCTGAAGATCGGGCATGAAAATGTTCCCTCCAACTATTTCGTCTTTTTCTCCTTGTTGTACGGTCTCCAGGAAGCTGGACAGTATAAAAATATTATTCAGGCTTTTCACGGAAAGAGCTACCTTCAGATGGAATACGACCCAGCGATATGGAACTTGTTGGGAAATGCATATTATAAAACAAGGAATTTTGAGAAAGCTGTAGATCAGTACGAAAAGGCCCTTTCGATCGACGCTGAATCTCAGTTACTTTTTGCCAATCTTGGCGAAGCTCAATTTTCCCTTGCGGTAAAGAAAAAAGACAAAACGATGCTCCAGAAAGCTCTCCAGAATTTTCAAACAGCCGTTAAACTTGACCCTGATTATGCACTGTCTTATGTAGGTTCAGGCAAGGCATTCAGGCTATTAGGCCGCTTTGATTATGCCGTCGCTTCCTTTAGAAAAGCCCTCGATTTAGACGATAAGCTTGATGAGGCGCTTTATGTTTTAGGTTTAACCTATCTCGATAAGGGGGATAAAGATAAAGCGCGGAGCACGTTGACTCTTTACAAGCAAAAATACTACGATTCTCTTCCCGATGATCAGAAGCAGAAATTGGATGATTTGATCAGAAGGTGCAAACAAGAGATGCCATAAAAATTCAATTTTTACCGACCAGATTGTTCGAGAAATAATCATGTGCTTGCTACCTGTCCCTTCGACAGCCAAGATGTCCCGAGCCCCTTTGTGGCTAGATTCGGAATCGAGTGCGAGTTCAATCCCACATTTTCTTGACCTCGGTTTAAGTGACTCAGGCTAAAAATAAAAACACATAAAAATCTCAAATATCAAGAGAAAGAAGGTGGTAGCGGGGGTTGGATTTGAACCAACAACCTCCAGTCTATCAGGCATTGTGTCCTTAATTTTATGCGAAAAATTCCGACGGAAAGTCTCTTAGCCGTATGATATCCACAGCCCTTTCTTTGATATCAAAACCCATCGAGCATTTCACGACACAAGAGGAACAATCGGCACAGGCGATAGGATTATCCTTGATGGATTCTATGTTTCTCGCGGCAGCGGCGAGGTCCCGATAGCCGTAAGCATACATGTAGCAACGCATTAGGGTCGGGATATCAGGCGCTATTTTGCATTGTTTCAAACAGGTTTTTATCTTGGCCATGATTCACTCCCGTTATGTTTTTTTGATGATATGGACACCCTTTAATCCATATTTACTTTATAATGAAAGAACACACCAAGAGTCAAATACATTAGCAGAATCACTATTAAGCGATTTTTATCGCCCAGCCAGTTTCTTCGCATCCTCCACCTCAGCAATACCAGGGTCAGCGTCTTTCCAGCCTTTTCCTCGATTTTGATCTTCAAGAAGCGAAACAGCATTCTTTTCTTTTGATTGTTTGTCACTACGATAATTTTACATTAAGATAAGATTATTGATATTGAGTTTGAAGCTGGCCCGAATCCATGATACTGAAAGTCTTTCTCTTTATTATCCTGGCATATTTGCTCTTTGAATTCATTGAGCACGCCGTCATCCCTTTGGTCTGGCTCATTCTGAAAAAGAAAAAGAAATCCGTAACCGGGAGCTCAGGATTGATTGGAGAGGTAGGTGAGGTCAAAGAGTGGAGCAATAAAGAGGGAAAGGTTTTCATCCACGGTGAACTCTGGTGGGCAACGAGCGAGGAGCCACTCTCACCCGGGGATAAAGCAGTGGTTCAAAGTGTGCAAGGACTCACCTTAATGGTGAAACCGCACAAAAAGACAAATTTATGACAACTTCTTCAACCCAGCCTGCTTCTTCCTTGCATCCTCAACCTCAGCAATACCAGGTTGGTCATAGAGAATTGGCGTAGGGAAAATTTCCGGTACCAGCTCATAGCTCTTTAGGGTACAGACCACCGGTTCTGCTGGCTTTTAAGGCTGTAAATTTAACTTTACAGGTGGTACATTGATGGGGGGCAGGTCCTCACCGGACAGCACTGGGCATTTATTTATTCTTCTTTTCTTTTTTCAACCTTCGTTTTTCCAATGGATTAAGCTGGGCCTTTTTCTGTTGTTCCCTTTTGCCTTTATCCTTTTTTCCCTTATCACCCATATCTGTTTCTCCTTGCTTGAAAA
>Ga0307378_10001875_pt1 | contig 33260 bp, 22 predicted proteins | sample UN1MG_FD_202238 | JGI IMG/M metagenome (GOLD analysis project Ga0307378, IMG submission 202238) | Soil microbial communities from Risofladan, Vaasa, Finland - UN-1 | ecosystem: Environmental > Terrestrial > Soil > Coastal area > Acid sulfate soil | place: Finland: Risofladan, Vaasa | collected... | reverse complement strand
GCGGCAGGTCAAATTCCGGACGTACTTCGACCTCGAAATCAAACGTCAGAGAGCCTTCGGTCGGCAGTTCTATATTTTCAAAGTCAATGTCCGGCTCGCCGATGGTTTGCAGCTTGTTGTCTTCAATCGCCGACTTGCTCGCATCGGCCAATAAAGTCAATTTGATTTGCTCTGTCGTCTCTTTTCCGAATCTCTTCTCCAGGAGCCGACGGGGTGCTCGACCTTTTCTAAAGCCCGGCACAAGGGCTTCTTTACCCAGTTCCTCATATTGTTTGTCTGTGGCTTTTGTGATTTTCTCTTGGACTATCTCTATGGTGACTTTCTTTTTGCAGGGGCCTGCTTCTTCGATTGTCACTATATCTTTCGGTTCCGGAGAGTCTTCTTTCTTCTGTGCTTCGGGTTGTTCTTCCTTCAGCTCGGTAGTTTCTTCTTCCTTTAGTGCTTCGGGGTGTTCTTCGTCAGCCATTTCCTTGCTCCCTACGATTTTATAAAACCTTCAAATATTAAATAAAAAAGGCGTCAGGGAAACAATTCCCTTAGCCCGGTCTTCGTGGTTTTCAATCCCGCGCCTATCAGTTCAGACACATAGTTGATAGGAGCCGGACCTAAACGTATCGGAGACCAACGCCAAACTACACTTAGCCGGTAGCTCACCGATACTATTTAGCCGTTGGTATTTAGCCGTTGGTATTTAGAAAAAAGATTCAATCTAATCAAGTCAAGTACAACCGATGTAACGACTAAATACTATCGACCAACAACTATAACAAAGCGGGCGATGAGATTTGAACTCACGACATTCACGTTGGCAACGTGACGCTCTACCACTGAGCTACGCCCGCATATTCGTATCTCGTTTTTATCTCGTATCCCAAGCTTTACTCTGTAATTAACATGATACTAACGGCAAATTATAAGGTCTCTTGTCGTCTATGCAAGGCATTTTTTTACAAAAATTTTGATGTATTTCGGCAAAAAACAGCCAAATGGTGATTGGAAATCTATGGAAGACGTGCGATATCCACCTGCTGCCATATATGTAAACCGCCTTCGATAAATCTAAAAAAGCCATTTTTTTTAAGAAGATTGATTGCGATTGTCTCTTATATCTATGGTATAATATCCCTTGCCGGCAACCGAGATATCATAATATTATTAGAGTAAGAATTGATTCAAGAAGAGATAGTTAAGAAAATGATCGAAGAATACCCGGAGACAGGCAGAAAACGGATTTATGTACTTCTGTTTTTGTTGATACTGCTTGGGGGATTAGCAATTTATTTTGCCATTAATACAACAACGGAACCGAATACCGTTTTGGCTGAGCAGGGCAAAGAGGCTGATGCCAACCAGCCGCTTGCCGAGCCGAACCAGCCCAAAGCAGGGCCGAATCAACCGCCGGCCGAGCCAAACCAGCCTGCTGTCGAGCCGAACCGGCCTCCTGCCGAGCCTAATCAACCGCCCGGCCGGGAGATGGAAGATCCTAACGATAAGAAAGTGCTTCGTCCTGTCCACAAACATCCGGCTTTTACTGAACGGGTCGTAGAACGGGCAAGAATGGTCGACTGGCAGATCGAGGCGCGGACCGTCAAGGATCCTAACGTCCTATCGGCGATGAGAACTGTGCCGCGGCATGTTTTTGTCCGGTCGACGGAGCAGCGCTCCGCCTATAATGACAATCCGCTGCCCATAGGTTATCAGCAGACTATCAGTCAGCCGTATATCGTGGCCTTTATGACTGAGGTCCTAAAGCTAACGCGCAATTCCAAAGTCCTGGAAATCGGTACCGGCTCGGGCTATCAGGCCGCGGTTTGTGCCGAAATTGCGCAGCAGGTTTATACTATCGAGATCGTCGAAGAGCTTGCCAAGAGCGCCAGGCAGCGCCTCAAGGAGCTGGGCTACCGGAATGTATTCGCCAAAGCCGGCGACGGGTATTTCGGGTGGCCGGAACACGCTCCTTTCGATGCGATAATTGGCACTGCCGCGGCCGGACGTATTCCTGAGCCGCTGATCGAGCAGCTAAAGCCGGGTGGACGAATGATCCTGCCGTACGGAAGTCCGAGAGGCTTCCAGTATCTGGTACTGATTACAAAAGATAAAGAGGGTAATATTAGCCGCAGAAATGTTATGCCGGTCCGATTTGTTCCCATGACCGGTGAAGTGCAAAAACCCGAAGAAGAATCCAAAGAATAAATCCCGGCTTTGAGCACTTATCTTATTTTATTGGCCCTCTGCGACCGAGAGGCCAATATATCTTATACGCTTTGCCGATCACATCGCTCAGGGGGATGGCTCCGAAAGCTCTGCTGTCATGGCTATCGGCACTGTTGTCACCGATAACAAAAATGTTATTCTCCGGCACTCTGTACGGCTCTGCCTCCATGCCGACGTAATCCCTGGCGGGAGATTCGATGTCTTGGAGGGCTGGATGTTGGACTTTTTGCCCGTCGATGTAAAGGATTTTGTTCTTGATCTCAAGTGTCTCGCCCGGAAGCGCCGCGACACGCTTGATATACGTTATATTGGAATCTTTCGGTGACTTGAAGGCCACAACATCGCCGCGCTTGGGAACGTATTGTCTGGTCTTTCTAACAAATAACCTGTCGCCGGGAAGAAGTGTTGGTTTCATCGCTCCAGTAGGCAAGAAAAAAGGTTCGGCGACATATGCTCTGAACGCATGCCGATTATAGCCATTAAGCAGATACGAGCATAAGATAACAATAGCGATAATCGATATCGTTCTATTGGACGGCTCTCGCCGAATCGGTGCCGATATGTACGCATGATAACAAACAAACATGGAAAAAAACGCCCACGAAACGACATACAACGACGGAAACTTCATGCTGACCATCAGTAGAACACCTGTGATTATTATAAATCCGATACCCAACAGCCGCTTCTTGATATAAATCTGGCCGAGACCCGGTATCAGGTCCGAAAGAAAGAGTGCCAGCCAGGCGTCCTTTCCTTGTTTTCTCTCGGTTTCGAAGTTGTCTGAATTTGCCTTTCTCGCGCATTTGTGGGCGTCAAAGAGGTTCCAAATCCAGAGAATTAAAAAAGCAACATAAACTCCTGCCGTAAAAAGGATGTCACATTTCGGGCTAAGTACGGTCCAGATTGAAAAACAAATCAGAGCGGCTGCTGTGAATATAAGGATACTCCCCCGCCATTTCCTTCCGGAATAGATTTGCCCGATGCCGGCAATGAAAAAAGATAACACCACCGCAAGCCAGGGCTCCTTTGGACAGTTATCACTTTTTTTCATAGCATCTCTCTTGTGCAATATCCTGCTAACAGGTCAAGTGCAGGGCGCCGGCGACGTTTTCACCTTTCCCGGCTAATTCATTGAACCTCGACACGGCCTTGTGCGTGTTAGCAGTAAACAGTTCGATTCCGTGTTCCCGCAAAACCTGACTTAGATCTTCCGAAACCTTCATCAGCCCCGATGCCCCGCAGCCGACCACCAGAGTCGCGGGCCTGGCTGCTATGATCGGCTCAAGGTCTTCCACAGCCAGCAAATGCCCCTGTTTTCTCCGCCAATGGGCCTGGACGGAATCGCCAAGAATTAGGCAATCACTGTTATACGCCGTCCCGTCAATCACGATTTTCCCGAATTGATATGAATCAATATACATCGCCGCATATTTTACTAAATGAAACGCCCTAATACGCTTTTTAGACTACACCCGGATGAGCTTACGACTAATAGCGGGGAAATACAAGATAAAACATCTCATAACCTGCCGCATAACGGCATTATCCTCTTCGGACTTGCTCCTGAGGGAAAATCATCGTATCTTATAGGCTGGACGCCGGGTAGCAGGACACATGAAACATTACGCTGGACATTATGAGAGAATAAGGAATGGCCCTCAATAAAAGCAAAGAATGTGATGAGCAAGTCAGCGGCAAAGCAGATTCTTGCCCTCACTGCGGCGCACCGGTCAAAGGCCGCACGGCCAAGAAGCGGAAGAAGTGGCACGAGAGAACATCTGTTACTTTATGCGTGGCGGCCGGGCTGATTATCGTGGGTTTTGGATTTATCCACGTAATCACAGGTGTGGTGTCTCCTTTTGACCTGCCGTTTGATATCGTTCTCAAAGAATCCTTTGGCTATCGTGAAACATTCATAAACGCCCGGAAAATAATTGCACTTCCATACACCGCAGCGAAAATCAAGTATCCGCTCAGTTGCAAAGCTCTCCAGAGCAGGAACTATATCGAGTCCGGCGGCGTTTTTGAGACAAGAATGACCCGTCACTTGCGGGAGGATATGAAAACATGGCAGGCGGAATTCGAAAGAGCACTGAATAAGCCGGAGCGGCAATGGCAGGACAAATTGATGGGGTTTACTCCGGGAATTGAGGCGGATCCCGAGGATCCCAATGCCTGCAACAATCGGGGAATCGCCTCGGCCAAGGATGGGCAATATGAAACAGCAATCGCCCAGTTCACCAGGGCTTTCCAGAGAAATCCGGTATTTGCCGAAGCCTATTACAATCGAGGGCTTGTTGACCTGGCAATAGGCCAGTTAGGCCAGGCGATCTCCGACTTCACCAAAGCCGTGGAGATAAAACCGGGATTCGCCGAAGGCTATTCCAGCCGGGGGCCCATTTACGTTGCGATGAGCCAGTACGAACAGGCCATCTCCGACTTCACAAAGGTAATTGAGAACGATCCGGCTTCCGCCGAAACCTATTTCAGGCGGGGCCTCGCCTGCTATGCAGACGGCCAATACGACAGAGCGTGGGAGGACGTGCGTAAGATACAAAGCCTCGGCTTGCCTGTACCTCCGGAATTTCTAACACTCCTGCGTGCAGCTTCAGGAAACCAACGATAAATTGAGGCACAGCAACATTTACCTGATGGGTGCCCATGCATATCCGGCTTCTTTCTGACGAACAATAACCAGGCTGCAGGGGGTCTTGGTTCTTATTTTTCAAAAAATCCCGTTTTTCAATATCATCAGGGCATATCCGGCCCGCACTAAAAATAAAGATTTTTTCCTTGTGTTGAATCTCCTAATGTGCTATAAGATGAATAGAATATTGAAGTTTGGGTATTTGATGGTGGGTGTGTCGTCCAGTCAATTCATAGTGCCCTCGAACGGTAGCTGAAAATCATAGTTGAGTTTCATCGGCAGTAAATTCAGATTGTATTAAGGGATCATTGATGATGCACAGAAAAAAGGCATTTACTTTAATTGAGCTTCTGGTTGTCATTGCGATTATTGCGGTACTAATGGCGATATTGATGCCGGCTTTGCGAAGGGTAAAGGAGCAGGTGCGGAACCAAGCCTGCGTCTCCCACCTCAGAAGCATAGGTCTTGGAATCGTTATGTACCTACAGGACAACGATTACAAGATGCCCGACTTTCATACACATACAGGTGCTTCTAATGGGCATCTCTGGTATACTGCCGGCGGAAACTTGCTTAAAGCAAGTGACAATCATTCATATTGGGGTGTAATCTATCTGGACTATGTAAAGGAGCTGGAGCTTTTCGGCTGCCCGACCTTCAAAAACTTCTCTCAGATAGTAGCACAAGACATGCTATATGACGAAGGTGAGGTAGATAATGCTGCGTATTCCATGAATGGCTGGCTGACCAAGGAGAATTCTACTGCTCTGCCGCGTCATGCGGAAATTATCGTCGCGCACGATCATATGGAACCGAGAATCGAGAATGGAAACGATATGCTCTGCCCCGATTCAAGCGGCAGAAATCTCACACATTACAGGGAGGGCGGCGGCCGGTCGAACTGGTATCGTGGTATCTTCAGGCATTCTGCAAGAAATACCGGTGACGATTTTGAAACAGGTGGGGAACTCAACTGCCTCTGGCTGGACGGTCATGTTACTGCCTTCAAGGAAACATTGGGCGAAGAAATACCGAAACGCTGGTACGACCCACTCGGAAAGAATTGAGTTTGGCGCGTAGAACACTATAACCGGACGGCTTTGAAAAGAATCCACACGGTATCTGTGAACACAATAGCGGGTCATGATGAGAATCTACAATCATCATGCTCACTGCCTTTCGTGGCATAAAGCCATGCCATGTGTCTGAGCCTTAATCGGACACAAACGATATCAAAGGTTTGCGCTCTCAACTGTCCTCAGCGAGGACTCCGGAAGGATTGAGTATCCTGTCTTGTTTCTTGCCGAAGCTGCCAATAGTACGAGGACGGCTCAATTCGGGCTCTTGAATGACCTGGTCGCTTCCGGTTATTTCACGCCGGAGTTGTTCGTTGGCAGCCTTCAACTTGGCGAATTGCTGCTCAAGGCACTCCTCGGCCTGTTTATACTTGGCGGTTTCCTGCTGGAGCTGTTCGATTAGTTTCTGAAGGTTCTTCCACTTTTTTGTGGTTTCTTTCCATCGCTTCTGGCTTCCATCGTTTTTCGAAATGGATACTATGCGGCGACTGTTAGTATCACCTTCGGATCCCTGATGAGCTCCCTTACCTGAATCTAAATTGATCCCGATGGTCGAAGAGCTTTTTTCGATTCGCTTTGTTACGATCCTTTTGGCCTTTGCTTTTCGTCTTTGTACAAGAATTAACAAAAACAGAACCAGAGCTGTTATGGCTATTGTCTGAAGTTCCCATCCGGCCCACTCTCGTCCGGAGTATAGCCACGAGACGTATTGTGTGAATGTATTCATAAGGCTTTCTACGGTCATTTTTTACCTCCTAAATATAGTACTAATCGCTAATCCATTTGCGTCCACTTTCACCGTAAGACCTTTTTCGCTTTAACTTTAGTCCGCGTAGAAGTTGCCGTGGTTATCATAAGAAGGACAGTGAAGATTTGTTTGCTCATTTGGCGTTCCTTCGCAATAAAATACGGCCTCCGGTTCAAACCATTATCTGGTTACCCTCTTGTTGCCTCTGGGTTCTCGAACAAGTGTTTTTCTGTGGAAGAAAGCCGGATGCGAAACGAAAAAAGGCCTTCTCACCACTTCTCCTTTTACACTGTTGGTATTTTGTTGGTGCCGGCAACGCATGTCAACAAAAAAGTCCTATAAAATTATTTTTTTCGGCTATAACAGATATGGCCCGGTATAATCCCATACTGAACCGGTTCAGGACTACCTGAAAACCGCTTTAGTAATATTCTAAAGGGTCTAAAAGCGCATTCACGAAGTGCGGAGAATATTGTACATTGTACGTATATCCTTATTTGTTGCTTGTTGCCCACTTGACAAAAGCACTAAATCCGGTTATAGGAAGTAAACAAATTGGTTTAATTGGGGTTTGGGAAGATAATGAAAATAGCAAAAGTTACTGCACAGGAACTGTTGGATTCGCGAGGTAATCCGACGATTGAGGCCATTGTGATTCTGGAGAACGGATTGACGGCCACTGCCATGGTTCCATCCGGGGCCTCAACGGGAATACATGAGGCATTGGAATTGCGAGATGGCAACCCCCGGCGCTATTTGGGCAGAGGTGTGTTACAGGCCGTAGCTCATGTCAATGAGATGATTGCGCCCGCTGTCGTGGGACGCGATGTCACCGACCAGGCGGGTATTGATAATCATCTGCTGGAAATCGACGGTACTCCCAATAAATCTAAGGTAGGGGCCAACGCCATTTTATCGGTGTCTATTGCCTGCCTGAAGGCCGGTGCTTTGGCTAATGGAGTTCCATTCTTTGAGTATGTGGCGAGCCTGATTGATGAGCGTCCGGTTGAGAAGTTTACCATGCCGATACCCATGATGAACGTGCTGAACGGCGGCAAACATGCCGAGGGTTCCGCCGATCTGCAGGAGTATATGATTATGCCGATTGGCGCGCCATCTATTGTCGAGGCGGTGCGCTGGGGCGCGGAAATCTTCCATCATCTGGGCGGAATCATTCAGAAAAAGGGCTGGCCCACTACCGTAGGGGATGAAGGCGGCTACGCTCCGCCGGTCCGTTCAAACGAGGAACCTCTTCAACTGATTATGGAGGCCATGGACGAGGCGGGGTACACCCCCGGCACTCAGATCGGAATCGCGTTGGATCCTGCGGCCTCGGAACTTCATCAAAACGATCGATACCATCTGGAAAAAGACGGGCGCAGGGACCTGACCAGCGAGGAAATGGTCGAGCTTTATGTCGAATGGGCCAGAAAGTATCCTATTGTCTCCATCGAGGACGGCCTTGCGGAAGAGGACTGGGATGGATTTGCCCATCTCTGGCAAGAAACCGACAATGCGATTCAAATTGTCGGCGACGATCTTTTTGTCACTAATGTCGAACGCGTGGAAATGGGAATCCGGAAAAAGGCCGCTAATTCCGTCCTTATCAAGGTCAACCAAATCGGAACCATTACCGAATCGCTCCAGACAATCAAGCTGGCGCATCAAAACGGCATGACCTGTATCATCTCGCACCGGTCGGGTGAAACCGAATTGCCCTTCGAGGCCGACTTTGCCGTAGGCACGCATGTGGGGCAGATCAAGATCGGGTCGCTATCGAGATCCGAACGCGTAGCTGAGTACAATCAGCTCATGCGAATCGAACGGGAGCTTGGAGACAGGGCCCGGATGGCTCGCTTTGTCTTTTCGCCAAAACCGGCTTAGCGGCTGGTCACGGCGCCGGTCGTAACAGGCGGAGCATATCCCTGCTTTTGAAAAGAAGGTGAGGTTACAGTACGGAAAGATACATTGCCAACAATGGTGAAATCCAGCTCACCTGCAAGGAGGCAAAGACCAAATGGGGTATATCATCAGGTAAATTCCTGCGAGCAATTGGCCGGCTCGTAGAAGCCGGACTCATTGATATAGCCAAGTCTGGATTTGGTTTGCACAAAGACGTCACTTTACATGCGATATTCCTGCTGCAGGCCATTCTAAGTGGTACCGGGCATGTCTGTCTTTGTATACCAATACGATGAAAAACTACAAAATACTCTAAAGTATCTTCGCAGCAAGCAGGACTAAAAAGCCTATTGTGCCAAGAATCCAAAGCAATATAATCCCCGTGTCATCTGTGTTCTGGTTTGCTTGCTTATGCGGTTGTTTTCCCTCGTATTCTGCTTGGTTGTAGCGATATTGCCAATATGCTGTACTACTATCCAGGTTGTCTAAAAGTTGTCTTTCTTGCTTTTTCATGAGTAGACCCTCCCAGTATAAAGTATAAAACATAAATCATGCAAGTGCAAATGGAACTAATATGTCAAGGATAAGAGGCTGGTAAGAGGGTTGGAACGTACCCACTTGCCGGTTAAGTAATTGTTATAAAAGGGCTTACGCAAAAAGTAAGAGGGTAAGATAGTAGGAGCGAAAAAGTTCTATATACGTATGTATAGTCGCATTAGAGCATACGCTCTCTTGTTGCCTAAATATTCATACTCATTTTTTTTTATTTAACTTATAAAAAAAGGTTCTTACCTTCTTATTTTTTAGATAAGTGCTTGATAAAAAAGAAGTTAGAGACAAGAAGATTGTTCTGTAGCCTTCTTGCCACCCTCTTATTAAGTCTGATTAGGCGGCAAATTGTCAGACTGGATGGATCAACTGGAATTGTAACAAGGAAAGAGGATTTGAAACAAATAAATGCGGAGGGTTCAAATTGTGAAATGGCAGCCGTCTTCGTTTGGCAACGAAAGTGGAGACAAGAGAGCCAAAAAGGGCGATATACCAAGTCCCGATAACTCTTTTATAGTGGAACACTTAGGCACCGGAACAGATGGCTTGTCATCGATTGACATAGAACGGAGCAGGAGGGATTCGAACCCCCGGTACCTTTCGGTACAACGGTTTTCAAGACCGTCGCCTTAAGCCGCTCGGCCACTGCTCCTTCGTATTTTGCATACTTTACAACCAGCAGGCCGGCATTGCAAGAAAATTAGGGGCAACTGCCCGGGCTCCATCTAAACCGATAGTGCAAGAGCAACAAACGTAAATCAGACAATAAAGCCAACGCTTCCGCCGGACTACAGTGTCCAGTTATTTTGATACTCCGGGCGGATGTACCGGTCCGCTTCGGGAGCGTTGGTTGCTTTCATATTTTGCCCGTCCCAGGCCAATTTCCTGCCGGTACGCAGGGCGACATTGCCCAGGAGAACCATCTCGGTCATCGGGCCTGCGTAGTTGAAGTTCGAGCTTGCGGGCTTGCCTCCCTTGCAGGCGTCGATCCAGTCTCTGTGGTGTCCTTTGGATCGGACAAGCGTCCTGGGCGGCCGTTTATAGGCTTTCATCTTGGTCTCGGGGATGATTCGGGGATTGCCGCCCCAGCCGGGACACATGATCTTGCCCTTATCGCCCACGAAGAGAATTCCGTTGCCGCCGCCGGTCAGTTCCCTGCCGGGTTCCAGCTCTTCCGGACGCGGCGGCATCAGCCCGCCTCCATACCAGGTCACCTTGACCGGCGGCATGTTCTTGCGGGCGCCGAACTGATAGTGGATGGTCGATGTTGACGGCGTCGTTTCCGGATTGATTCCGCTCGAACTGGCTTCAACGCTTATCGGATGACCTAATTCCAAAGCCCAGAAGGCGGGATCCATATTATGGCAGGCCATATCTCCGATTGCTCCTGTTCCGAAGTCCCACCAGCCGCGCCAACTATACGGTGCGTACGCCGGGTGATAAGGCCTTCGCGCCGCGGGGCCGAGCCATAAATCCCAATCCAATCCGGATGGTACCGGCGGTGTTTCCTTGGGCCTGGCTGTTCGATTCCCTCCCCAGCCGGCTCCCGTATGGCTCCATGAATGCACTTCCCGCACATCTCCGATTGCGCCGTCCCGAATCCATTCGACGGTGAGCCGAATTCCTTCGCCGCTGTGACCCTGGTTGCCCATCTGCGTGGCGACTTTGGCCTGCCTGGCTGCTTCGGCGATTTTGCGGGCTTCATGGATCGAGTGCGTCAGAGGTTTCTCGCAATAGACGTGCTTGCCGTTTTTTATTGCCGCCATGGTTGCTGTTGCGTGGATGTGGTCCGGCGTCGCTACGAGCACCGCATCGATGCCTTTTTCTTCTTCGAACATTCGGCGGAAATCGATATAGCATGCGCAGCCTTTGTAACTTCCGGTCGATTTTTGGCCGGCGTAATGTTTTTCGATGAGCTGACGGGCAGGCTTTCTTCCTGCCACGCCGCCGTAATAGAAGCGGCTGTAATCGGATTGCTCGTTGACATCGCAAATTGCCATTATTTGTACGTCCGCGTGCCCGAGCAGGCCCTTGATATTTTGTGTGCCCTGACCGCCTGTACCGATGATTGCTACATTGAGCTTTTCGCTCGGCGGTGTGTATCCACTGCCTCCCATCACGTATCGTGGAACCACGGTAAACGCCGCTGTAGCGGCAGCAGCACTCCCGATGAACTGACGCCGGGAAATCTTTGCGTTCTTTGACTTGCCTGTTCTGTGATGACTTTTCATATCAATGTTCTCCAAAAAGTTGACCCATCCAAATTGTGCCGGGACCTAATGTTGGCTCATATCACCGGTTGATATTATATCCATGCGCTGCTGTAGCTACAATGTATTTATTCGAGTCGTCCGGTCCGGATTTGGCCGATTCTCCAGATTCCATCCGTCGAGAGTTAAGACGGCCTGGTCATTTGTGGCTGAAAATGTGGCCTCGATGGTTCTGGTTTCGCCGGGCAGCAGGCTCACGTAATTATCTTCCCAGAAGACCGGCAGGATTGTTTCGCCGCTTTTTTTCTCCGACACTTTCAGCTCTATGAAAAATGCGATTGTCTCGCCGGCGTTGTGCAGTGTTGCCGTCATTTTCATCTGTTCACCAGTCATCTCGGCATGATACTCGAAGTTAACTCTTGCAGGCGGCAGCGAATTCAGTGCGGTCAGGTCTGCGAATTCTTTACTGGGTGTGTAATAGGGCCAGGGCTCGACCTTAGTGTCGTAGTCCAAAACATCCGGCCTGGTTGACAGCCAGTAGAAGTTATTGCCGATTTCGTTACCCTTGTCATTATTGAGCCTGAGATCGAGAAAATACGTCGTAGTGATGTTATCAAGTATAGGAAGCTCGAAGATTTTGGCCGACGATTCCGGTTGGGCGTCAAGCGCAAAAGTTCTGTTGAAGACTTCCGCGGAATTTATATCCAGAATCCGAACGGTCGCTTTCAGATTCCGGAACGCTGTTATATGGTCGTTTACAATGTAGATGCCGCGGTCGCCGTAGTTGTAGAGCAGGTGCAGCGGTTCGCAGGCTTTCTTTGCTGCGTAGAACGCTGCTGTCGGCATGAGGTATTTGTCATAAAGCTGCCAGTACATCTTCGGCCAGGCGGCGTTGAGCATCCACTGGACGATTCCGGTGGCGGTGCCTTTGTTTGCCCGAAACGCTTCGAACATCGGCCGCATCAATTCATAATTTAAGACCTGCGCTTTTACGGCGAATTCCTCGACGCCGGCCGGCTCGCCGTAGCGGCGATTTATCGCTTCCCGATATCGATCTAACGTGCTAAATTCGTTCAATCCGCAGTGGAATTCCCAGAATTCGTCAATCGGCCAGAGGTGATCTTCGGGAATCATTTTTTTGATGCTCTCCAGCACAGGCACAACTGCTCCGGGCGATGTCTCCGTATTGAAACCATAGGCTCCGCCGAGAGTCTTGTCCGTGTACCAGTAGACCGGCGGCGTGTACGCATAGGGGCCGAGCATTTTGACGCCCGAGGGGCCGAAGATCTCACTGATGACGACGTCTTTGCCGATGATTTGCTGTTCGCTGCCGACGCCGCCCGTCGATGCCAGGTAGGGACGAGATGGATCGTACTTACGAAACGTCTCGATATATCTTCGCGCCAGCTCCGGCTTCGGCACTTTATCGCTGGCGACGGCCCAGACGTAGATACTGGGGTGATTTCTCAGCCAGAGAACCTGGTCATGCCACGATTGGGCGATCAGTTCGATATCCTCGGGGCAAGTTACGCCCCCGTAGCGGTCGTCGACCGGTTTTCCGAGGTATTGTTCGTGCTCCCAGTGACAGCTCCAGCCGACCATCATCAGTATGCCATACCGGTCGCACAAATCGTACAGCGTATGGTCCTTGCCCCAGATGCCTTCAAGACGGATGCAGTTTAGATTCATGTGCCTGACGTATCTCAACTGGGCGTCGAGGGTCTGCGGCGTATCGGCAAGCAGGAGGTCATCCGTCCAGCCGGCCCCTTTGATCAGGATTTTTCTCCCGTTGACCTTGAATCCACGGTGCCCGCCTTCATTCATGTAGTCTTCGATTTCACGAATCCCGAATTTCACACGTGCGACATCACAGACTGTTCCGTCTGCCGTAAATTTCAAATGCAAGTCGTACAGATTCGGCCGGCCCAACTGATGCGGCCACCATATCCTCGGATTCTTGATTTTCAGATCGGCGAACTCTACGGTTTTTCGCCCTTGCGGTTCTATATCTATGGCCTTGCTGAATCTTAACGATTCAATTTCGCCTTCGAGAATTCCCGATACACTGCGCTGCCCATGATTGGCCAGCTCTGCAGTGACGGTTAGTAACGCTTCGTCGAGTGTTTCCAGATTCAGTCTGGTTTGAACGAAGGGCCGTTCGATTGAGACACCCCGGCAAAATCGCAATCTGACACTGCGGAAAATGCCCATATTGCGATCGGGGGGCGGGGGATTCCAGTCGACAAAACCGGTGGAAAAATCACCCGTCTTCGGAGCAGTCACTTCTAACGCAAGAGCGTTGACGCCTTCTGAAACGAATTTCGAGATGTCGAACTGAAATCGGCGGAAGGCACCTCTGACCTCGGTTGCCGGCGCGATCCGGTTGCCGTTCAGCCAGATGTCTGCACCGTAGTTTATGCCGTCGAATTCAAGCAGAACCGTCCCGGCGGCGTCTTTCTGAGACAGTTGAAATTCCGTTCGATACCACCACGGTCTCTCGTACGGTTCGCTGGAAATTCCGCTCAGATTCATGCCGAAATAAGGATTCTCATAGACGCCGTTCTCCACAAGGGCGGCTAAAACTGTCGAGGGAACGTTCGCCGGGTACCAGCGGCGTGTGTCAAAGCCCGGGCTGGAAATTCGCTCCGGCGTCCGGCTCACTTTCGAAGACGCCTGAATCATCCAGCCGGCGGAAAGTAATCTATCGTACTGAGAATCATATGGCTTCATAACCTGCCCGTTTATTGCGACGCCGGCCCTTAATTAAAACTCGTTAGATGATTGATGGTACAGAATGTGGGGCATAGTTGCAACAATCAGATAAGTGTGCTATCTTGTTATGGTCGAGTTTGTAGGGACATTAGGAAAGGAAATAAAGAATGAGCAAGTTAGCCATCAATGGCGGCAAGCCGTTGCGGGATGCCAAAGCGAATCCATGGCCCAAATGGCCTGTATGGGATGAAAAGGAAGAGAAAGGCCTGCTTGAGGTCTTAAGAAGCGGAGTCTGGTCGTATAATGGCCCGAAGGAGTTGGAATTCAACAAGGCTTTTGCGAAATTCATCGGGACCGAATATGCAATATCGGCGGCCAACGGAACCGTCACTTTGCAGCTTGCTCTGGAGGCGTGCGGCGTCGGATTGGGCGATGAAGTGATTGTCCCCGGATTGACATGGCAGGCGACGGCCGGCGCCATCCTGGATGTGAACGCGGTTCCCGTTCTTGTTGACGTCAGCCGGGACAACTGGTGCATCAATCCGGCCGAGGTGAAGAAGGCAATCACGCCGCGAACCAAAGCGATTATCCCCGTGCACCTTTACGGATGTTTTGCAGACATGGATGCCATTATGGCGATCGCGCGAAAGCACAATCTCCGGGTCATCGAGGACTGCGCCCATAAGCACGGGGGACAGTTGAAGGGAAAGAAAGCCGGCAGCATCGGTGACGTGGGAAGTTTCAGCTTTCAGCTCTCGAAGCTCATGACAGCAGGGGAGGGCGGGGCTATCACTACCAGCGATCCACAACTGTTCGAGAAGCTCGATGCACTCAGGAATTGCGGCAGAAGGCCGGAGAAAGAAGAAGGTTCAGATAAAGGCACGGGGCTCTATGGCAGCGAAGGTGACTTCATTCAGTCCGGCAACTATCGCATTACGGATTTTCAGGCGGCCCTGCTGATTGAATCTCTGAAAAGGCTGCCGGAACAAAACCGTATTCGAGGTGAAAATGCAAAATATTTAAACTCATTGCTCGCGAAACTTACCGGTGTTATGCCGATGAAAAACGATAAGACAGAAGCATTGGGAGCGTCTTACAATTTCTCGTTCAGATACAATAAGGGCAAATTCAAGAGCCTCGACGTCAGGAAATTCAGAGAGGCGCTGGGCAAAGAGCTTGGATGTTCGGTTGAGGCAAGTTATGAACCTCTGAATGCATGTGCATTATATACCCCCCATACGAAGCCGCAGCGGTACAAGCTGAGTAAAAAGCACTGGCAGCAAATCGACCCCGCCGGATTCGAACTGCCGGTTTGCCATAGAATCTTTACGGAAGAATCGGTTTGTTTTCATCATACCGTGCTTATGGGGACAAAAGCGGACGTGGACCTGATCGTGAAGGCCATTGAAAAGATATATGACAATGCCGAGGAACTGCTGTAGACAAATCAATCAAAATTGAGCCTATTAAAACGTGGTGAAGTGGGGCAGATTGCAAAATATATGTGTTGTCATGATATCATTTTGCACTAATGTGTTGAATTCTCCGAATCAAGAGGTTTGCCCATTTGACGTGAATCATGCTTCTATTACCAAGGGGATTATTCGGCACTTGTGAACCATATTGAGGTGATCATCATGGATCAAATTACTTCCAATCTGGTCGCAGCCTACTCCCGGTGTCAGCACAAGGCATACTTGCTGCTTCGAGGAAAAGTAAAGGGGGCTCAGCATGAGTACGAGTGCATCTTGGAAGAGCGTGCTACGGCTAATCGCTCACGCTACATTTCAACACTTCCAAATGGTCAGGTTAACCCGTACTTCAGAAAGAATGGCGGCGTTCGAATTTCACGGAAGGGCAGTCCGTCTTGCACTATTTCTGCCGACGATCTTGTTGCAACGTGTGACGCACTTCTCAAGCCCAAGAGGGAATCCGCAAGATCACACACGCGACTCGAGCCTCATGTTGTGGTCGGCACTCGCAGCGTCACCGATGATCAAAAGCTTCGGCTAGCATTCGCAGGTTATGTTGTCGGGCAGAAAACCAGGTATCGACCGTCGATTGGACTGATCATACCCTTTACCGAAAGCCCGAAGCAGATCAGATTGGAGCCGCTATACTCGAAAGTCCGCCCGATCATCAACGATCTGCGAGAGCAGATTCGCAGGCCCCTCTCTGAACCTCCCGCACCATGTTTGAACAAACACTGCGCGACGTGCCAGTTTCTTAACCACTGCGTGCATGAGGCAGAGAAGGGTGACAGCTTGAGCTTACTGGAAAGAATGACACCCAAGCTAATCCGAAGGTATCAGAAAAAGGGTATCTTCACGGTTACACAGCTTTCCTACCTGTATAAACCAAGACGACGCAGGAAAAAGGTAGCCAACATACCGCCAACGTTCAACGTCGAATTGCAGGCTTTAGCCATACGCACCAACAAGATCTACTTGCATGAGATACCAACTATATCGAAGCTGCCCATCGAGTTGTTCCTGGATGTCGAAGGAATTCCAGATCAGGGTTTTGACTATCTCATTGGGCTTGTTATACAAAATGGCAACGACGTTTCTTCTCACTCCTTTTGGGCAGACTCAGTAGAGGATGAAGCAAAGATCTTTGAGGCGTGCCTCCAAAAAGCCGCGGAGTATGGAAATGCACCCATCTATCATTATGGAAGCTACGATCAAAGAGTGTTTCAGCGGGCATCGAAGAAACACGGAATTGACTGCGAAGCATTCATCAACAGGATGGTGAATGTTAACTCCTTAGTGTTCGGGAAGGTATACTTTCCTACAAAATCTAACAGACTGAAGGATCTGGGGACATGTGTCGGTGCATCATGGTCTGCGCCAGAACCTTCTGGTGTCCAGAGCCTTGTGTGGAGATATCGGTGGGAGGAAACGGGAAACATAAAGTTCAAGGAAATGCTCCTATCCTACAATTGCGATGACTGCCGTGCAGTTCGGCTCCTCACCGAGGATCTGCTTCATATTGCTATTGCAGCAACATCAAGACCGGATGTAGACTTCGCAGATCGCCCTAAACAAAACTGCACAGAATCTGGTGAGGAGATTCATCGAGCATTTGGCGACATCCTCAACTCAGCCCATTTGGAATACCGTCGCAGACGCATAAGTTTCCAGCGAAAGGATGGGCATTCAGTTTCTGAGCATGGAGAGATTGGTCCTCCAAGAGGCCATAAAGGGTATTTTCGTGTTCCACCTTCAAAGGTGCAGAAGATCGTTCATGTACGTCGGCCAAGAATATGTCCTCGTAACAAAGGGCAACCTCTCAGACCAACCAATGTTTTGGCAGAACACACTGTTGTCGACTTAGCATTCACAAGGAATGGATGTAGAAAAACTACTGTGAAATACGCTGGAACGAAAGGTTACTGTCCGACGTGTCAGCATTACCACTCCCCACCCGTAATCAGACGATTGGGTAGAAACTCGTTTGGCAGGGGACTCCAGGCATGGACTGCTTATCAACGACTTGCACTCCGTCTTCCTTTTGCGACTATTGCTCAGGTTATTAGTGAGCTTTTTTGTGAACATATTAGCCCGACCACTCTAATGAATTTCATTGGATTTCTGGCAGACCGCTATTCATATACGGAAACTCTGCTTCTGAAAAGAATACTTGCGAGTCCATTTGTCCACTCAGATGAAACGACCATTAGTATTAGGGGAACGAAACACTACGTATGGGTCCTTACAAATGGGACACACGTCGTATTTCAGCTTACTGAAACACGAGAGACCACTCTTGCTCGCAGGATTCTACAAGGATATGAGGGAGTACTAATTTCCGACTTCTACCCTGGTTACGATTCAATGGAGTGTAGGCAACAGAAATGCCTTAGTCACCTCATCGGTGATCTCAATGACGATCTGTGGAAGAATCCCTTCAATCAGGAGTATGAAGCGTTCCTCGTTTCTGTACGGGACCTGCTCGTCCTGATATTCGAGGATGTGGAAAGGTATGGGTTGAAGGCCAGATTTCTTAAGAAGCACATGAAGGTTGTCGATCGATTCTACCAGCAGACCATCGATGGCGTTCAAAACAAGTGTGAAATCGTCCAGAAGTACCAGAAGCGGTTTGCCCGTTACAGGGAGTCACTCTTCCTGTTCTTGATTGAGGACGGAATTCCTTGGAACAATAATATGGCCGAGCGTGCCCTGCGACATATTGCCATACAACGGAAGATTTCCGGCTCGTTCTTCAAGAGTGGAGTCACCAACTATCTGAAGTTGCTGGGGATCTTGCAGACGTGCCGATTTCAAGATAAATCGTTCCTTAAATTTCTACTCTCAGGTGAACGTGACGTTGACAAATACAAGGAACGAAAACGGCGTGCAACCACCTAAACCGTAGCTGAATTCGGCCTGTTTCTCAAGCTGGTTACTGCAAGAAAGTATGTGGGGATCGATAAGCAGAGGAAGGGTGAGATTTGCAAAAGCAGTATCCTTGTACAGGATTTATGTGATAAGTTCAGAGCCCTTTTTCAGAAGATATAATACGTGATAAAAATAAAGACCAGGTCGCCCAGCGCCCAGAGTTTCAGGTTAAGCCACCATCTGCGTTTTTTCAGTCCTTTGTAGATGTAATCATTGGGAATAAGCAGAACCAGAATCCCTATCAAGACGAACAGGACGAGAAAAACGTTTTTGGCGGCACCGATTGAGACGCCGGCCAGCCAATCGAAATTAAGAACATATCTTAGAGCGTTTAATATAGCTTTTAACATTCTGCTTAAGCCCCAACTTGTGCCGTATTTGGTTTTGGTTCCGCCAGCCGGTATACTAATCCGTACAACCGTTCATCCGGGTGCGGCCGGGTGAATAGGCTGACCACTATAGCAATAATCAGACCGGCTAAGAACGACCACCATGAAACATAAAGGAACGGATCCTCGATTTCAAACAGGTATCCTTTGAACGTATATAGTAAAGCGGAAACTGTAATTCCTCCCAGCAGGCCGAACAGTCCGCCCCATTGTGTGGTGCCTCGCCAGAAAATACCCAGCATGAGAACCGAAAAGACGGGCCCCTGGAAGAATGACAGGAAGGTCTGTACAGCGACATATATCCCGGCGAAGTATTGACTTACCGGCGATGTAATCACGCCGAAAATTAATAGTACAATGGTTGCCATTCGTCCCACTATCAAGTAGTGCCGGTCGGGGGCATCCTTTCTTATGTATTTTTCGTAAATATCTTTCGTCCACAACGTCGCGGTCGAATTCAACATCGAATCGATGCTGGACATGAGTCCCGCCAGGAGGGCGGCAAACATCAATCCCACCAATCCCCAGCCGGCGGGCAGCAATTCTTTGACGAGCAAAGGAAAAGCGTTGTCGCCGTCTTTAAGGCCGGGATGCAAAACAATCGCAATCAGGCCCGGGAATAATACCAGCACGGGGATAAACATTTTCAGGAACGCCCCCCAGATCATGCTGGCCTTGGCGTCCCATTCGCTTTTGGCTGCCAGGCACCGCTGGACGATCGCCTGGTTGCCTATCATGTAAGCGTTGGCCATTACGAAAGTCAGGCCGAAAAGAATCCCCGTCCAGGGGAAAGGAGTTTTAGTGTCCGCCGGCTGGATTAATCGAAAATAATCGCTGAATGAATGTCCCTGGGCGGTGATCTTATCGACCATGCCGTCCCAGCCTCCGACACGGTAGAGTCCCAGAATCACAATGAGGGCTCCGCCTGCAAACATGATGACCAATTGTATCACGTCGGTCAGCACTACGGCGGTCAGTCCTCCGAAGAACGTATAAATCCCGACCACGGTGGCTGTGATGATAATCGACTGCCAATAAGGCCAGCCCATAAGCGTGTTCAGCAATTTTGCACTGGCCCAGAAGACGATACCGAGATTGAAGGCGAAGAAAATAATCCAGGTTGCTGAGGCTATGACCCGGACGTAATCGTTGTAGCGTTTGCCCAGATACTCCGGGATAGTATAGACGCCAGCCTTCCAGAAATACGGGATAAAAATAAACGCCCCGAGCAACATTGCCGGCACAGAACCGATCCAGTCGAAGTTGCCCACCGCAATCCCGAACCTGTACGCCTGGCCCGAGACTCCGACGAAATCCTGTGCCCCGATGTCCGAGACGACAATCGACATTCCTATCGCCCAGAACGGCAGGGATTTGCCGGCGAGAAAATAATCCTCGGAGGAATGGACGTAACGTTTGAAATAGAACCCGAGCAGCATGATGCCGATCAGGTACGCGATAACCACCACATAATCGAGCCCGCCTAACACGAATCATATCTCCTTACTTGATAATATTCAGATATCTGCCCAGCCAATAGGGCAGAAGGTATATGTCGCCGCTGTACTCGCGATGTCCGCCGCTGCCGCCGTCCAGGCGGAAACCGTTTCCGTTGTACTTGCTCATGGGCCGTTCATCAGGCGGCAGGACCTCGCGGGTAGTCTGGTGACGAAAATTAGGCTCCATTAGCTCTATGTCTTTACGATGACTATTCTGCACGGACCAGCTTATCATATTCAGAGGAAACTCTTTCAGGCTCCAAACGGTTTGGTCCAAATCAAAATCCGCCGCTCCGGTCATTGCATATATAAGGTTCCACAGCGGATTCTTTTCCGGCCGCTCGATGTCCCAGTGCCCTTTGATTGTCTGGAAGTATTTTTCACGCAGCTCATCCGTGAAGGCATATTTGTACAAATTCCAGTAAGACAGAAAAGCCAGCTCATCGTCGGAATGATTCCATTCGGTAGTCAGATCGATGCCGGGAATCCTGCCTATTTGCCGGATGGGGATCATGATGTTATCCATGTAGCCGTGCTTATCGAACAGCTCGAAGGCTTTTTCTTTATAGATTTCTTTGCCGGTGAAGTGGTATGCCGTCTGCAGGAATCCGATGATTTCGACGGAGTTGAGCCTGCGGTCACCGACCTGCCTGGGAAACTTGTTTACGTAATCCGGATTCCACTTGCCCCAGAGCGTCGGCTTGCCGTCGAAGTCGATAAGGTATAAGTCATTTCGAACGATGTGAGCCATGATATCGTCTATCAGGGTAATCGCCCGGTCTCGCCAGTCCTTGTCCGGAACGACCTCGGCGAAGATGCTGTAGACGAAGATGTGCCCGACGATTTCATCGCTGCTGGTTGTCGCTTTCCATGTCCAGTTCGGGTCCTCGGCGGGCTGCCAGCGTGACTTGTCCGACAAATGGTAACCTGTGCGCTCGAACGACCGTGAAGGAAAACCTTCAATGTGATTGATATGCGACAGACGTTCCATCGCATCGAATGACTCGTAGCAATTTTTCAAAACATCGTCCGACCTGGTGACGGCGTAACGGAAAAGCTCGCCGGCCAGGTACATGCTGGTCCATAAGCCGTCGTTGTCGCTGTCGACGAGCGTTCCCGACGAAAAGTCACCTGGCTTACTCATGGAAAGTGCGCAGTTCAAACCATGCCGCATATGGCGTTTTCGCGTAAGCTTATCGAAGTGCTCCGCTTTTTGCTCAAGGGTCATCGGCTTGAAGTGGATTATGCTGAGCCCGCTCTGACAGAGGACCAGCACGGAGTTATCAGGGCCTTTTGATATATCGATGACGTTGTCATCCACGAGCCAGCGTTTCGAGGCGTAGTAATTTGTCCGGCCGTCAGAGTTCAAGGCAAAAGCTCCCCGGGGCGTCCCGAACCAGACCGATTCGCCGATTTGCCTGATGCAGCGTATATCGGTGCAGGGCAACTTCTTTTGCAGGTCCGACCGCGGCTTCAAGGAGTCCGCATCCAGTTCGATGTACCCATCCTGAGTGCCGATGACTAGGGCCGTGTTGTTTTTTATCAATTCCATGCAATTCAAATTGTCGCTCTCGAAAACTGTAGCGGTTTTCTTGTCGGGACTGAAACATTCGAGCCTGTCGTCGAACAACAATAAAAAGCGGCTGTGCGCCTCGTCGAACAAGATTTGTTTGATCCCGTTCCGGTTGCTTTGCCACTCGTCAACGCATTTGCCCTGATTGAAATATGCGAGAGAATTTTTTCCCGCCAGCAGGAAATCGAAATTGCTTCCCGGCACAAATAATCCGGCATCGGGCATTTTGTGGGGAATAAGCAGCCGGCCCGCCCAGGCGTTGCTTAGAACTGCCTTATCGGTCAAGTAGATAAATTGGCCGCGATATGTCTCCATGCTTTTTATCTGCATATCGGCCAGCGGCCTGTAACTGAGCTCCGGCACGAGCTGCCCATTATGAACCTGCAGGAGCCCCTTGTTCGATAAGACCAGGACCCGGCCGTTTCTATCGCAGCGCACGGCAGACAATTTTGTGCCGGTCAGCTCTTCGGAAAGCGGGATTTGCTCCGAGAAATCCTGAACAAACGGACGGTCCTCGTAGAAATGCCGAACATTTTTTGAATAAGCAGCCGGAGCGGTAATTAATAAACCGCAGATTGCCGCGCAGAAAATCCTTATTTTCATATTATCCTGACTATCTAATTCGGTTGTTATATTCATCCTGTCTAGCGGGAGAAAGTATGTTATTCCAATAAGCCATGAAGGACATTGTAATAATCGCGAGCGGGCGTTCAAGGAAAATTCAGGCAGTACGAATGACTATATAAAGTAACGCCGGAAGAATAGTTGATCCGGCTTCCGGCGGTTGAGGCCCCGGATACGAAGATTTGAAATAGCGGCAAGTTTTGTATGGATTTGATTTGACGCGTGAAATAAAATAGCCCGCCTTGTCGCTGAGTGTTGCGAACGTCACAATTGCGTTTGCGACGGTATATCAATGAGATTAAGGAAGAATTTCAAGGAGATTGTAATGAAGAACGTTATTGGTTTGGTACTGGCTTTTGGAATTTTCTTTGCCGGTTGTGCGGACAGGCAGGCCGATCCTGCTGTCGTTTTTTTAACAAACGAAGAGAATCCGAATTCCACCGTGCTTGAGACTCCCGTCGAGCCGGTGAACACGGAAGAGGTAAGGCATGAGGATGTAGCGAAAGATGAGGCAACGACGGATGAGGCAACTAAGCAAGCCGATGAGCATCGTGAGCCGGATGTTATCTTTGTTCCCACGCCGCAAGACGTGGTGGACAAGATGCTGGAATTGGCGCAGGTCCAAAAGGACGATTTGCTCTATGATCTTGGCTGCGGTGACGGCAGGATAGTTGTTACAGCGGCAAAAAGGTACGGCTGTAAGGCTGTCGGCTACGACATAGACCCGGTGCGTGTAAAAGAGTCGCTGGAAAACGTAGAAAAAAACAAAATCGGGCACTTAGCGGCAATCGAGCAGAAGGACATCTTCACTCTCGACCTCAGCAAAGCAAACGTAATTACTCTCTACCTGCTGCCGAGTCTGAATGTGAAGCTGATCCCGCAGTTGGAGAAGCTCAATCCGGGCTCGAGGATTGTTTCGCACGACTTCCGGATGAAAGGAATCAAGCCGGATAAGGTTCTCAAGCTTTATTCAAACGAAGATAATGATGAGCATAAAATTTATCTGTGGTCCACACCTCTCACGAGAAGAGAGAAAAAGAATCAGGACTCTGCTCAGGGCAATTCCTCCGAATAGCCATGCAGCAAAGGCATTTTCTTTGTCGACGGCATACGGTTGAGCAATATTGGGCAATCGAACAAAAGGGCCTATACCGAATTGATCGGCATAGGCCCCTGATTGATGCAAATTCTAATGTCATTCTAACAAATGCCGCAATTACTCCTAAGGAGCAGTGCTCGGCTGATACAACCGGATATCATCGATGTACATCTTGCCCGAACCGCCGGGGATTGTCATATTGCCTTTTGTTCCCAGGCCAATCGCTATCCTGTCGACGTTGGTCAAACTAATACCCTGGTCGGCAAAAGCCTGCAGGGGGATGACCCACTCGGTCCATGTATCTATCGTTGCCGCGGCCGGATCATCGTGGACCACCACAGCAGGTGTGCCGGCGCTGTTGGACACGGCTACGTACAGCGGCTCATCAGAATTATTCGGATCGCCGTAGAACCACAACGACAATTCCGTAACACCTTCTTCGGTCCAGTCTCGCTGGTCTGTCAACGTATGCTCAACTTCTGAATAGTAGGCGTAGCCCTGCTTGTTATTGTCGTATGCAAGCGGCATCGACTGGTTCCCGCCGTGGACGATGGTTTCCTCGGTATAAGAAGCAGTGGTTTCATCGCCTACAACGGCGCCGGTGCCGTTACCGGCGAAGTAAGGATCAGTACCCGGCGCTCCATAGCCAAGACCATCTTTCCATGCGTACCATATCTGGTTATCGCCGGCATCATAGTTTTCAAAATTGTCTATCCCGATGAAATCGGTAACAGTAAAGCTCCATACTTTGCCCTTGCTGATCGTCTCGTCGATATTGTACTCGTCGATACGCCAGTAGTAAGGTCCGCCGCCCCATTCGACATCGGAGGAAATGTAAACGGCGGCATTCTGTCGCCCTCGATATATGCCTGTCGTATCGGACGCATCGGCATTTGCAACGGCGTCTTTATCAATCCCGAAGTAAACATCATGCTGAGATGCCTTATCTCCCGGCGACCAGCTAAGAGTCGCTGCCTCTCTGATGTAAGGTGTTGAGCCATTAGCCGGATTCGGGCTCCAGGCAAGTAAGGGATCGCCTCTCATAACCAGCGTAATCTCATCCAAAGTTAAAGCCTTATCGTAAATGTGGACGTCACTGAGCCAGCCTTGCCACCGCCCTCCGCCGGCGGGCTCACCAGCCATGTAGAATGGATTTGCCTGGATAGTTTTTGTGATAGTGCTGGTTCCTGACTCAACGCCATTGCGATAATAGGTCAAGGTTGTTCCCTTCTTGACGCCGGCGTGATGGATCCATACGTTACTCGGAATGTCATCGTAATTGACGGTCATGAGGTAATCAGGGTCATTGTTGTAGAACTCAAAATTTGCCGGCGTGAACTTGATGAACTCAAGCGGGTCGGCACCGGTATAGCTATAACGATTACCAAGGATCAAATTGTCACCTTGACCGGGCACCTCCGTGCCCTGGTCCTGGTGCTGCCTGGCCCAGAAAGCCCAGGTAAAGTCGTTGGTCAGGGTCATCTCCGGAATTCCGCCGGCGCTGACGTATGCCCCGCTGCTGTCGTTTCCATTAAAGCTAAGAACGATGCCACGCTCCGGATCATTGACCCAGACCGAACCTTTTTCGCCGAGCCCCCCGCCTGTGTTGGTTATGGCCCCATGATTGCCGTAGCCGGACCAATCAACGGTAGTCGCGCCACTACCTTCATCAAGCTTCCACCAGCCGACAAGATTTGGATCGGTAATTGGTACATCAGGCAATGTCGTGAAACTCCAGACGTTGCCTTTATGCGTGGTTGAGATGTCGAGCTCATCGACCCGCCAGTAGTAAGTCTTTTCCAATTCGAGGGGGTCGGGAGTATAGGTCGTATTTATCTGAGAGAATCCTTCAACTGCATTGTTCACCTCGTCAAAGCTTTCGCCGAAAAATACGGTGTGCAATATAGAATTGAAACCTGCCGTCCATGTAAGGGTCACATTCGGATCGATAAACAAGCTGCCGTCCGCAGGGCTGGCGTCATAGGCCTTTTTCGAGGGGATCCAGAAGCTCCAGACAGGCCCTTTCCAGGGGCTGTTTGGATCGGCCTCATTGACCTCATCTATCCGCCAGTAGTAAGTTGTGCCCGGAATGAGACCATCGGGATAAGCATATCCGGTAAAGCCGACGACAAAATACAGTGAATCCAATGCCTGGTTGCCTCGAAACGTATCGCCGGTACCGTTGTTCACGTCATCGAAATTATCGCCCATATACACATCGTGTGAGACCGCATAAGCTCCCGGTCTCCACGAAAGACTTACCCATGTATCCGTATATTGGGCGCCATCTTTCGGAGTGGGACCATAGGCCTTTGTCACCGGCTCGGCTATTTCATTAGAAAGTCCATAGATGTGAGCGCTCTGGTTGTCGTTATGGGTAATGAATCGAAGCGTTACGTCGGTATCGTCGGCGGTAAAGGTGTAATCGAGATAATGTGCTCCGCCGCTATCAAGGCTAAGTTCAATCGTGTCGCTGAATATACCATTGCTCTCACCATCAGCTTCGAAAGTGATAACTCTGGCCTCACCTATCCCAAATGGGCCATAGTACCATCGCGTCGAATATGTCGTTCCCGGCGTGAGATCCGACAGTGTCAATATTGTGCCGTCACCTACAGGTCCGCCGGAATGATATATGAAATCCAGAAAAAGGCCGTAAGAGCTTCCATCCGCCGGCGCAGCGGATGGGCCGGCATGTAAGGGTATATTCACAGGCCTTCTCGTATCGTCCATAGTGTAGCCATATCCCCAGCTACTGGTGCCGGTGTAAACAGAACTCAAGTTGGCGGTTAATCCCTGTTCAAAGTCGACGCCATTGATGGTAACCGGTGCGTTCGAACCAAAATCAAATGTGTGAGTGTAAGTTTTGCCGCTGTTGATGTCAATTGCATCATCAGTACCAGTGGCCGGCAGATCGACAATGCTTATCGTCCCGGCCTGGATTATATTAACGCTTAAAGCAATTATCACAATCATTCCGAAAATCAATTTCTTGCACATAATAGTTCTCCTTATCAAAGAGTTTGAATAATTACGCTTTAGCCATGTACTAAAACGGCCGACAACGAACTTCACTTTCGCTTCGCTCATTCCACGTCTGCTAAGTGCAATTTCTTATGACTTGAGGTAAGCCTCCTTCAAAAGCAGACTATGGGCATTTGACATAAATGCAAAGATATAAAAAAGCCTGTGGAAGTTCGGCTCCAGGGCCTAAAATACCCAAAACCTTCCATTACTATTTATACAAGATTGGCTATCTGTCTGTCAAGTAAAAATTTTAGATGCTTATAAATTGTTGTATATAAACGATTTGACAAGCTCATATACCGGCGATAAAGTACGCTTCAAAGGGGGATAAAATTAACAGGATATAAATTTAGGATCTGGTATGACGCAAAGTCGCTTATATTCAGGAATCGAGATATGAAGAAATCAACGTTTGAATTGTTAAGTTTATTTGTGCTGCTTACCATAGCTCAATCAAGCCCGGCCATAGCATCCGCGACGGCAGGCGCCGAATGGGTCTCGCTTTTCGACGGCAAGACTCTGGCCGGTTGGAAGGCCGGCGGCAATAGCGGGACCTTCAGCGTTCGTGACGGCATGATCGTGGCCGATGGGCCGCGAAGCCATCTTTTTTACGCCGGTCCCATCGAGGGGCATGATTTCACGAACTTCGAGCTGAAGGCGGACGTCAAAACGATGCCGAAAGCCAACTCGGGGATTTATTTTCACACCGAATACCAGCAAACGGGCTTCCCGGCAAAGGGTTACGAAGTCCAGATAAACAATACCTATCCCTCAGCAGAGGGCTATCGGGATTTGCGAAAGACGGGCAGCCTTTACGGGGTCCGAGATGTGTTCGCCTCGTGCGCAAAAGACGAGGCATGGTTTACGGTTCATATTATCGTCGAAGGCCGGCGGATTCGGATTAGCATCGGCGGCAGACTTCTTGTAGATTACATCGAGCCTGATGAGCCGGTGCGGGCCGGACCCAGTGCGGGCAGGAAGCTGTCACACGGCACATTCGCCCTGCAGTGCTTCGGCGAAGGCGGCGTTGTGTATTTCAGGAATATCCGCGTCAAGCCGCTGCCTGCCGGCGGGCGGGGCAAGGATTCTCGCTCAGCCGAACAGATCGAGTATGAGAAGCGGATTTCAGCGTTTCATGCCGCGGACCTGCCGCTAATCGATTACCACGTGCACCTAAAAGGGGGGCTGACTCTTGAACAGGCACTGGAAAAATCCAGAGAGGCCGGCATCACATACGGCATCGCGGAAAACTGCGGCCTGGGATTTCCCGTGACCAACGACGAGCAGTTGAAACAGTCGTTCGACCGGCTGGAGGGCCGGCCTGTCTTTAAAGCGATGCAGGCCGAGGGTCGCGAGTGGGTCAATATGTTCTCGCCCGAGATGATCGCTCAATTCGATTATGTTTTTTCCGATGCTTTGACCTTCCACGACAAGCAGGGCCGGCGGACCCGGCTGTGGATGGCAAACGAAGTGCACATCGACGACGAGCAGGAGTTCATGGAAATGTACGTCGGCAAGATCGTGACGATACTGGAGAACGAGCCGATCGACATCTTCGTGAATCCGACGTTCCTGCCGGCCGTGATTGCCGAGCGGTACGATGAGCTTTGGACACAGCAGCGGATGCGGAAGGTCGCTCAGGCCGCCGTCAAAAACGGAGTTGCGATTGAAATCAACGCCAGGTACCGCATTCCCAGCGTGAAGTTTATCAAGCTGGCGAAGCAGGCCGGGGCGAAGTTTGCCTTCGGGACCAACAACGGCGGCAGAGAGCTGGGGCACCTGGAATACTCGCTCGACGTGGCTGAGCAATGCGGATTGACTAAAGACGATATGTTCGTCCCCAGGCCATACGGCAGGAAACCGATTCAGACGAAAAAGCGGCGCTGAACCGGTTGGAGTTCGAATCGGCGACGATTATAGCGTGACAATTATCTATTGCTCGCCGAGCCATTTGTCGGCGGTCATAGCCAGGGCGGGCAGGTCGACATCTTCCCGCGCTGCCTTTGCGGCGGTTTTGCCTTTTGACTCGGCGGGAGCCGGTTCTGCCGGTTTTTCCGTCTGCTCTTGATTTGAATCTGTCTTGTTGTCCCGGCCTTTGAAGTTTTTTTCCAGCACGTCGATCAGCAGGGTGGCGGCCTGGTTGGTATGGCTGTTAAGCCTGGCGTTCTCCAGATGCCCGGCGGCCTCATCGAGTTTGCCCGTGCCGAGAAGCTGATAACCCAGCAGGAGTCTCATTCTCGCATTGACGGGATCCTTCCCGACCGCTTCGGCGAGTTGCTCGATCTGCTTGTTCAAGATGTTCTCGTCGGAGTACAGGCCGCGAGGGTAGAACACGCCTTCCTGCTCCGGCGATGATTTCAGCAGAGCTTCGCGCAGAGCTTCGGCTGCCTTTTGGTATTGGCCGGCTGCGAAAAGGGCCTGAGCATGGGCAAATGGCATCACGATGTCCTCGGGCGCCAACTGCATCGCATCGTGAAACTTCGCCGTCGCGGCGGTATAATCGCCGGCATCGAAGGCCTTTACCGCGGCCTCAAAGTCACGGTCGGACTGGGTTTCTTCCGCCGGTTTGGCCGGGGCACTTTGTTCGAACTTTTTGTGCGCTTTGTTTAACTCCTCGCCCTGAGGTGCGGTGTTGTAATAATAGTAATTGTAAGTGTTGCCGGCGACTACATATTCCGGGGGATAATCGCCGTACCAGCAGTAGGGATGCCAGCCGTACCAGTAGTAGCGCCGGTATGTATAGCATGGCCAGTAACCGCCGAGACTGACGAAGACAAATCTGCGGTGGTAGTACGGCCAGAAGTAACCGAATGTGAAAGAAGGGCCCCAGTCGTAGCAGATGGGACGGCAACAATCCGGCCAGGAAATCCAGTAGAATATCCGGTCAGACGGATAATGGTCGCGATGGTAATGGTAAAGGCTATTGCGCGTGGATGGATAGTCGTAATGACCTGTCGTTCTACTGACGCGGCTGCTGTCCGTGGCCGTGCCGGGTCTGGAGATTGGGGCGTCACTTTTTCGTGATGTTCGGCCGCTTGAACTTCTAACGCTGGATGAACTTACGCCTGGTTGCGAGGAACGCGGCGTATAAATCCTGGTACTGCGAGTGTTAAGAGTCGTTCGGCTTCCGGGTTCAATCTTTCTGGAACTTCTGGTTGTCCCTCGCGAACTACTGCTGCTCGACCGTGGAACTGACCGGGTCGATATAGCAGGGCTGGACGGTTGAGTGACTCTATTTGAGCTACTTCGTGAACTTTGCCTGCTTCCGGAGCTTTTTGACGACGATCCGGACGTCGATGATTTACGACTTTTTCTTGATGCCAATACAGGCTCCGCCAAAATCACTGCCCCAAGCACCATTATTAGCACTAATTTCCGTTTTAATCTTGATTCTTTCATGATCAAGTCTCGGGCAAGCTCTATTTTCAATAATATGCGTTAAATTGCCGGGATAACGGCCAATTATTATTTTAGCAAAGCAACTACAATTTGTCAAGTAAATCAGTAGCGGCAATACGTTGTAAGCAGGTAATATGCTCGATTCAACCGGTGGTTAGAATTTTACTGCCATACTTGCGCCGACAGTGTCCGCTGCCGCTGTGTGCTGATATTCGATCAGGAATGTACTATTTTCGGTAATCTCCATTTGGGTGCCGATATAAGCACCGAAACATGAGTCCTCTTCGACGGTCCAGGAGTATTTTGAAGTCAGAAGCCCTCCCGTGATCGGGTCGATTTCATTGTATACATCCTCCCAATCGCCTTGAACGAAGTGCAAGAAAGGGCCGCCATAAATCGAAACTCTTTCCGTTAACTCATAGCTTGGGCCTACTGCGATCTGGACATGGGTAAGGTCGAACTGGACGGTATCATCAGCCACCGGCCATTCTTTCGGCCTTATTGCACCATCCAATTCGGACCAGCCGACTTGAATCAATCCGCCGATTTTGAGTTTGTCTTCTTCGTAAAATGTTGCTTTGATACCGCCGCCGATGGCAAAGTCGGTATTGCTGTCGAATTCATCTCCGGACGGCCAAAAAGTAGAGCCGCCAAATTTGGCATTTGTTCCGCCTAAGCGCAAAAATACTTCAAAGTTGTCGGTAACGCCATAACCAATATTGACGTACACCGTATTTATCTTGATATCTTTTAGTTTCAGATCCGATTTTGTTCCTGATGCGTCAAACCACCCATCGAGATATTCAACGTATGTACCTTCGTTGAATTCGAGATCCATCTTACTGTGTGAGTAGTCGGCTCCTATCTTGAAATCTTCCTGTTTCAGGCCGGCCGTTGGGGGACCCATAGTGCCCAGGGCAAATGCCGCCGGCCCGCTTAAGCAGATGATTGCGATTGCAAAACTTATATAGCACAATCTTCTTGTTTTTTTGGCTCTTACTGAATTTCTTCTCCGTGTCATAATTAATTTCCTAAGTTTTAAATCTTTTAATCCTCATAGAACGTTATTTGGACTACAATTATGAGCATCCATTTACATAAGGCAATTCATAGTAAGTTGGTAACATATTTTTGAAGTATATTTTATGGATATGAAAACATACAAATCTGATTCGGCGTTAAGTGGTATCATATTGTCAGGTCTGGCCATGTCGGTCGGGTGGGGCTTTCGCGGCGACTACGGCCATGAGGCCGGCGCGATGGTTCCGGGTGCGCTGTTGGGCCTTTCAATCTGTCTGGCCTCCGGCAGGCGGGACTGGTGGCATCGCTCGACCATTATGGCGATGTGCGGCGCTGTCGGATGGGCGTTCGGCGGGCAGATGAGCTATGGGCGGATAATCGGCTACACGGCAAGCTCTTCACTGCCGGACGTCGCCTATGGTTACGGCTGCCTGTTCCTGGTCGGGGGATTGTGGGCAGGGATTGGTTCGGCCATACTCGCGCTTAGTGTAACTCAATCCCGCTCATATCTGGAGAGTTTCGCAGGGCCTCTGGCAGCGTTGTGGTTAGTTTGGTTTGCTATGGACTTGAGCGGCTTGACCGGACAGCTTGCGGAGACCTGGTATTTGAATGACACCGACTGGTTCGCGGCTTTGTCGGCTTTGCTTGTAGCCGGCGTTTACGTAGTTATTGTTCCCCGCAGTCGGCCGGCCTGCTTTTTTATCATGCTTCTGGCCGGCGGCTGGTGGGCCGGATACATATTCCTGACCGGCCTGCTGGGACTTCACATGACGCCGCCTCGCAGCGATAACTGGTCGGGTTGTGTCGGTCTGTTCGTCGCTATTGTATTTTATCTGATTCGTCAAAAAAATCTGGCGGCGTTAAATGTAACGCTCTATGGCTTTCTGGCCGGTGGGATAGGTTTTGCCGTGGGAGACTTTGTTCAGATGCTCGGTCGCGCCCAGTGGGGGCCGATCGGCCGCTTCGATGCGCTGCAGGGCCTGGACTACTGGAAATGGATGGAACAGCTTTTCGGATTGATTATGGGCATAGGAGTTGGCCTTGCTTTCCTTAGACGGGTACGGCCGAAGCTGACCCCGCCGGCAGAAGATCAGAGCAGCAGGAACCTCAATACCGTTGGACTGATTTTTCTGCTGCTGGTCATGATGTGGGCCAACTTACATAAAAACGTCCTGAACTGGGCAAATGGCAAACACATCCCGGAACACCTCTTCGGAATCCGGACGGAATGGTGGTTTTTAATTGTCGGGCTTATACTCTCGGCAATGATATTAGCGGCAATAATCCGGCGCCACTGCCAGGATTTGCCTTTATCGCCTTCCGGCGATTTCGGACGAGGCAAGTTATTGTTTCTTGTTATTCTCTGGATTGCCGTTGCCGGAGCCTTCACGCAGGCCCTCCCGGCCATGGCCGGAAAGGGAGTATTCTTCGTACATCTGACGTTCTGGTTCACCGGAGTGATTTGTACCCTGATAGTGCTGGGATTATCCCGCAAATCCGGAATCCAATCCGAAGCGCAGATTGCCGCCTCCGATCAATTCTGGAAACTCGGCGTGCGACATTGGGTAAGCTGGCTGCTGGTTCCCGTCCTCATCATACTATTGGCGTATCTTACCGTCTCGTCACATGACGAACCCATACCGGGAAGCCACCTGCGTTTCACGAAGAACATACAGTAATAGCGAAAACACCGCCTTACCGGCGTTGAATACGAAAACCTTGTCTCGTCACAAAGTACCTGAGCAACAGTAAATGGCCGGGCGAGTTGTTAGTATCGCCGTCTGTCGCCGCCGCCACCGCCACCGCCGCTTCGGCCGCCGCGTCCACCGCCACCGCCGCCGCCGCGTCCACCGCGTCTGGAATCGCCTCGTCCGCCGCCTCCACGGCCGGTCGGCCTGGGCTTGGCTTCGTTTACATTAATCTTTCTGCCCTTCAACTCCCGCTCCTCCAGACCGCTTATTGCCGCCGAAGCCTCTTCCTTTGAGGGCATTTCCACAAATCCGAATCCTCTCGATTCGCCGCTGAATTTGTCCTTAATCACCGTAGCCGATTCAACCTGCCCGAATGTCTCAAACTCCTGGCGCAAGTCTTCGTCCGTTACATCATGGGACAGATTTCCTACATAAATGTTCATTCTGTTCTCCTTATTTACTTACTTGTTCGCACCAG